>Ga0307507_10000005_pt1 | contig 281494 bp, 261 predicted proteins | sample 7_EM_MG_FD_207223 | JGI IMG/M metagenome (GOLD analysis project Ga0307507, IMG submission 207223) | Populus trichocarpa ectomycorrhiza microbial communities from riparian zone in the Pacific Northwest, United States - 7_EM | ecosystem: Host-associated > Plants > Roots > Unclassified | place... | reverse complement strand
CATCCGCCATCCGCACATGCACAGCCTCCCGATCCGACTCCGCATACACCGCCACACTCCCCAACCCCGCATCCCGACACGCCCGCGCCACCCGCACCGCGATCTCCCCACGATTCGCGATCAACACCTTGCGTATGGCGTGAGTCATCACTCGTCGTCCTTCCCGGCCGATGACATGAAGCGCTTGTCAGGGTGCAACGTACTGCGCGAACTATGGTCCACCCAGGACCTTGTCCGCCGCTTGCGCGCAACACCGCCCGTTCGGGCAACGCCGACGGCCCCCGGACCGTGTGTGGTCCGGGGGCCGTCAGGGTGCATGTGCCGCGACCGACGACAGCTATCGGTGGGAATTCAGCGGGCGCATGCCGGGGATGGGGGAGCCTCAGCCGAGTTCGTCGGTGATGAAGCTTCCCGCGTTGTAGGAGCCCCAGCCGGTGACCTTGTCATAGCCGGTGCCCGCGCTGTAGCCGCCGTTGCTGCCGCTCTTGATGTCATGGAACGCGGTCGAGTAGCTCGACCCCGCGCCGATCGAGTAGAGCGTCGGGTTGGCGAAACCGAGGGCCGCCTTGCTCTTGGCCGTCGCGTACTGGTCGTAGATCGCGGTGAACGCCGCCCAGCTCGGGGCCGCCGCGCTGGTGCCCCAGACCTGGTACCAGCCGCCCTCGGTGTAGATGTACCAGGGGCTGTTCGGGCCGCCGTCGGTCGCCACGTCGGGGACGGAGCGGAAGCTGCCCGAGATCGCGGACTGGTAGCTCGGCTTGGCCCACTTGACCGAGACGCCGCCGCCGCTGCCGGACCACGCGGCCTCGCTGCTCCACGCGCCTGCCGAGGTTTCCACGACATTGGTGCCGCCGACCCCGGTCACGTACACGCTGGACGCCGGGTAGTCCACCGCGGTCGCGCCGCTCTGCGCGTCGGCCGAGCCGCTGTCGCCGGAGGCCGCGTAGATCGACTGGCCCTGCGCCGCCGCCTGCTGCAGCACCGTGTTCACGCCGGTCAGGTTCGCCGCGGTGCGGTCCAGCTCGGAGGCGCCCCAGCTGCTGGAGATCACCGGGACGTCGGCGCTGACCATGGCCGCGTACATGTCCTGCTCGCCCGCGTCGGTGTTCGGGGCCTCGTACACCTTCACGCTCGCGGCCGGAGCGATGGCCTGCACGACCTCGATGTCGAGTTCGACCTCGACCTCGCCGGAGCTGATCGAGCCGGAGCCGCCGTCCACCGTCACCTTGGTCGGGCTGGAGGAGACGCCGAGCGAGTACTTGTTGTCATAGGTGGTGATGTACGACTGCACGTAGCCGTCGAACTCGACCAGCGCGACACTCTTGCCGGTGCCCTTGTAGCCGGCGCTGATCAGCGAGGTGAGGTTGTAGCCGCTGCGGATCTTCGCCGGGGTCATGTTCACGGTCGCCTTGGGCGTGACCGCGGACGGGTTCACCGACTGGTGGTGCAGCGTGACGTAGTCGTCCAGGCCGGCGACGCTGACCACGCTGCTGGCGATGCCCGTGGGCAGGCTCGGCGCGGCGTCGTTCGCGTAGTACGACTTCGTGCCCAGCTTGTAGTTCGACAGGTGGGTCCCGAAGGCCGTGGACACCTGGGCGGCGGTGCCGCTGGCGTCGACCACGAGGTTGCCCTTGGATATGTTGCCGACCTTCAGTCCCTGGGACTTGAGGTACGAGGTCAGTGCGCCGACGGTGCCGGCGCTGGGTCCGAACCTGGCGGCGAACTGCGCCGGGGTGAGGTACTTGCCGTACAGCGGGTTCGAGCGGTCGCTCACCGCCGCGATGAAGGCCTCGAGTCCGGCCGGGTCGCGCGGCGAGAGGGTGACCGCGACGGACACCGGCGAGCCGGACGCGACGTCGCCGACCCGGGTCGAGTGGCTCACCGCGGCGACCACGCTGCCGTTGAGCGCCATGCGGGCGTTGGTGGCGGCAAACGAGGGGGCGGTGGCCAGGGCGAGTACGGGTAGCGGCGCCGCGAGTGCGCCGAGCAGTCTCAGGCGGGCTTTCACAGCTGCTCCTCCTCCGAGGGTGGGTAGAGCGCCGGGCGAGTCCGGCCGGGGTCTGCCGCCGCCCGGTGAACACTCCACCCAACCTAGGAGAGGCAGAGCCCTGCCATAAGCGGGAAAACCCTTGTGTTTCCGCGTACTCCTCGGAAATCACGAAACATGGTAGAAATCTGCCCCACGTGCGGCTCGACGCGCCGGTCCCGAGGCGGAAACCGGTGCGCGGCAAGCGGACACGTTCGGGACGCCCGGCGGGTTCAACGCAGGCTGCGGCCCCTGGAGATCGGAGGGGCGGTGAAGAGGGGCGAGTAAGCCGAAACGTCTAGTGCCGCGTCAGCCGACCTTCGCCCCGCTCGCCGTCCCATGACGACCTCTGGCTGCGTTGCGAAGACGCCCACGCACAACCAGTGCGAGGGCGTCTCGGCGCCTTGCCATAGGCCGCCCCGGAACGCCTCGCTTGCGGGCGAAGGTCGGCTGACGCGGCACTAGCTCACGCGCAGGCGGCCGACCGGGGCGGCGTCCGAGGCCAGCATCCGGGCCAGCTGGGTGCGAGACCGTACGCCGAGCTTGCGGTAGCTGCGCGAGAGCGTCGCCTCGACGGTCTTCACACTCACGAACAGCGCCGCCGCGATCTCCCGGTTGGTCGCCCCCGAGGCGGCCAGTTCGGCGCACCGCCGCTCCGCGCCCGTCAGTGTGGTGTTGCTGCTGTCGGCGCCCGGCTGCGCCGCCGGCTCGCCCAGCCGCTCCCGCTCGCGGTCCACCTTCTGCGCCCACAGCGTCGCCCCGGCCGCCACGGCGGCGCGCTGGGCGTCGGCCAGGACGTCACGGGCCGTGCCCGGGTGTCTGCGGCGGCGCTCCACCTGGGCCAGCGCCAGCAGGGTGCGGATACGCTCCAGCGGCAGGTCGGCCTGCTGCTCGGCCACCGCACGCAGCTCCGCCGCCGCCTCGGCCAGCCGGCCGAGCGCAGCCAGGCACAGCGCGTGCGAACGGGCCAGCGCCGCCGAGACCCCGCGCCGCCCGAGCCGCCTGGCCTGCTCGCCGACGGTCGAGATCAGCTGCGCGGCCTCGTCCAGCTCCCCGACCGCGACCAGCGCCTCGGCCAGGTCCGCGTGCCAGTTCCCCGAGGCCGGGTCCGTGATGCCGACCCGGCGCTCGATCGCGCCGGCCTCGCGCAGCAGCCCGACCGCGCGGCCCGGCTCGTCGGACAGCAGGTGCACCCGGCCGAGGACCGCGAGGTTGCGCACCAGGCCGTGCTCGTCGCCGTCGGCGCGCGAGACGCGCACCCCCGCCTCGGCGTAGCGGCGCGCCTCGGCCAGCGTTCCGCCCGCGGTCTCGGCCAGCGCGGCGGCGAACAGCACCGGGCCGCTGCTGTCCCCGAGGTCCTCGAGCAGCCGCTGCGCCCGCTGCGCGCTCTGCACCGCGGCCCGGCAGGCCCCGGCCCTGACCCTGATATCCGTCTGGGTGATCAGGATCGTGCACAGGTCCTCGACGCCGATCGACTCGCCGACCCGGTCCAGCAGCGCGCCGAGCTTGCGCTCGGCCGCGGCCAGCCGGTCGGCCTGCATGTCGAACAGGGCCTCGCGGCGCACCGGCTCCCACAGCCCGGCCGGGCCGCCGCCGACCCCGGGGTTGTGCGCGGCCAGCTCGAAAGCCTGTCGCAGCACCGCCTCCCCGGCCGGGTCGCCGGTCAGGCCGTGGGCGTGCGCGAGGGTGCTGAGCGCGGCGATCTCGGTGACCGGGTCGCCGGCCCGGCGGGCCAGCCGGGCGGCCTGCCGGGCGTGGGTCGCGGCCGCGCTCACCTGCCCGACGATCAGCTCAACCCGGGCCGACCAGCACCGCAGCTTGGCCTCGAGCCCCGGGTCCCCGGCGGCCTCGGCCAGGCCCTGGGCGATCAGCGGGGTGCCCTCGCGCAGCGAGTTGCCGGCGCAGCGCAGCAGCAGGATGCGGGCCTCGGTGCGGTGCACCGGGGAGGCGCTGCCGGCCAGGACCTGCTCGGCCAGCCGGCGGGCCTCGCCGCGCAGGGCCGCGTCGCAGGCATACTCGGCGGCGTCCAGCAGCCGCTCGGTGCGCAGCGCGCCGTCGTCGGCCGGGGTGCGCTGGGCGGCGAGCGCGGCCAGTTCGGCGGCGGTGGCCGGGGCGCCGCGGCGACGGGCCGAGACCGCGGCCTCGGCGAGCGTGGCGGCGACCTGCTCGTTCTCCCGGGGATGGGCGAGCGCGAGGTGGCGGGCCCGCTCGACCGGCTCGACCACGGCAGCGGCCAGGTCTGCGTGCGCCGCGCGGCGGGCCTTGGACGGGGCGTCCGCGTAGATCGCGGCGCGCACCAGCGGGTGCTCGAAGCGGATCAGACCGTCCGCGCCGACCCGGATGACGCCGAGCCGCTCCGCGACGGCCAGGTGGTGCCCGAAGGCCGCGTCGCCGCCGACCTTGCCCAGCAGGGTGAGCGTCGGCCGGTTCGCGGTGCTGGCCAGCAGCAGTACGGCGCGGGTCGGCTCGGGCAGCTCGCGCAGCCGGCGCAGCAGCACCGCGCGCAGCCGGGACGGGATCGGCAGCAGCTCGCCCGGGGCGAGGGCCGAGCGGTCCGGCGGCAGCGCGCGGGCGAGCTCCAGCGCGTAGAACGGGTTGCCGCCGGTGGCGCCGTGGATCTGGCGCACGGTCGGCGGCGGCAGCCGCGCCCCGGTGTAGCGCTCCAGGACGGCGGCGAGGTCGGCCAGGGCCAGCGGGGTGACCGCGTACTCGGCGATGCCGGGCGGCACCAGCTCGGCGTAGGCGGGCGCGCCGCGCTCGGGGGCCCGTTCGGCGGCCAGCACCCGGACCGGCAGGTCGGCCATCCGGCGGGCGACGAAGCCGAGCACCTGCGCGGTGGGCCGGTCCACCCATTGCAGGTCGTCGATGACCAGCCAGACCGGGCTGCGGTCGGACAGCTCGCGCAGCAGGTGCAGGACGGCGAGCTGGACCTTGAGCCGGTCCTGGTCGTTGTGCGGCACGTCCCCGCGCAGCAGCGCGGCCCGCAGCGCGGTGCCCATGCCGCCGGGCAGCCGGCCGATGGTCTCGTCCGAGACCGGGCCCAGCAGGTCGATCAGGCAGACGAAGGGCAGCCGCAGCTCGGCCTCGGCCGGCGTGCAGCGCAGCACCCTGACCCCGGAGGTGGCGGCCTCCGCGGCCAGCGCGGTCAGCAGCCTGGACTTACCGATCCCGGCGGGTCCGAACAGCAGCGCCCCCGGCCCCTGGCGCAACCGCTCGCGGGCCTGGCGCAGCAGTTCCTCGCGGCCGATCGGCGAGTCGCCGAGGGGCGTCGGAGCCGGTGGGGCGACGGCGGTACCCCGACCGTGGGCGGCCCTGATCCCGGCCGGGCGGACGAGGGTGGACACGGTCGAACCTCCTCGACGGACGGCGCCGGCGATGAGCCGTCCTCAGAACGTCGGTGCGTTGCGGTGGGATGGCGCCTTGCATACGCAGCGAGACCGTGCAGCTACTGTATAAATCACTGCCCGGGACTATATACCTGAAGAGGCACGGTGGGCAATGGTCACGTATTGTAGCCTGTTTATATAACGTCTCGGCGAGTAACGCAGAACCCTGTCGATCTCCCGCCCGCCGGTGGCCCACCGACCACCGGCCGCCCGTCGCCCGCCGGGGGCCTCAGGTCTTCCGGGCGAGCGCGCCGTAGATGTTGAGCGGGTGGCCCGGCAGCGGCCGCACGCCGTCCGGGTGCCACTGCGCCACGTCCACCAGTCCGGGCTCCTCCAGCTCGAAGCCGCCGAGCAGCTTCATCACCTGCGCCCGGCTGCGCGGGATGAACGGCGCGGTGACGTCGTTGTACACCCGGGAGTTGTTCAGCACCTTGATGTTGAAGTCGTAGGTGGCGTGCGAGAGCACCAGGCTGCTGCCGGGGGCCAGCGCCTCGCGGAACCGCGAGACGATCGCGGCCGGCTCGTGCGCGTCCGGGATGAAGTGCAGCACCGCGACCAGCAGCACGACCACCGGCCGGCTGAAGTCGAGCACCGTGCGCAGCTGCGGGTCGTCCAGGATCCCCTCCGGGTCGCGCAGGTCCCCGCTCATCACGGTGGTGCCCTTCTGGCCCCGGCCGGCCAGCAGCGCGCGGCTGTGCGCGAGCACCACCGGGTCGTTGTCCACGCACACCACCCGCGCCTCGGGGGCCACCGCGTGCGCGGCCTCGTTGCTGTTGCCCATGGTCGGGAACCCGGTGCCGATGTCGAGGAACTGGCGCTCGCCCTGCTCGGCCAGCCGGCGCACCGCGCGGCCGAGGAAGGCCCGGTTCTCCCGGCAGGCCTCGGTGACCTCGGGGGCGTTGAGCGCGGCCCGCTCGGCGACCACCCGGTCGGCAGCGAAGTGGTCCTTCCCGCCGAGCCAGTAGTCGTACACACGTGCGGGATGCGCCTTGGTCGTGTCCACACCGTGCCACAGTTCCGGTGCCATGCTGGACGCCACCGTCCACCCTCTCCCCTGAGATCCGACGAACCCGACGCCGTGGCCGGGGGCCGGATCCGGCCCTCCACCGCGCTGCATTGTATTGAAATCGCTGCGCAGCGTAGTGGTTTCGAACGGAATTGCAAGTGCGGGGTGCACATGCATCCGCCATGGCCTCGATAGCTCGGATGTTCGAAGCAGATCGCTTGCGCAGGGGCCCGCCGCAGCTCTCAGCCCTCGGCGGGGTCGGCCCCCAGGCGCGTCAGCCCTCGACGGTGAACGCCACGGACTTGCCGCCCTCGGCCCGCCGGCGCACCTGCCAGCTGGTGGTCAGCGCGTCGACCAGGGACAGTCCGCGGTGGTGCTCGTCCTCGTCCCCGGCCTCGTAGACGACCGGCAGGCCGCAGGCGGCGTCGGACACCTCGCACTCGACCCGGCCGGGCTCGACCCGGACCCGGACGGTGACCGGCCCGCTGCCGTGCAGCACCGCGTTGGTGACCAGCTCACTGAACGCCACGGCGGCGCGGTAGGCGGCCTCCTCGCCCGGCCCGCGGTCGGCGATCCAGGCCTCCAGCCAGATCCGGGCCATCCTGGCGTGCACCGGCAGCGCCGGGAACTGCCAGCAGGCCGCGGCTGAGTGCGGCTCCGGTTCGGGCTCCGCGCCGGGGCCTGCGGCCTCGTCCCGCGCGGTCCGCGCCGAGGGCACCGGGGTCCACGCCGGATGATCCGTCTGCGCCGCCGCTGCCGATGTCATCGGGCTGCCACCTTCGGTCCCCGGGATCTTAGAATGCTGATTCTCCGCGTACTGCGCGGGTCTGCTCCGAGAATGCTAGGCAACGGCGCTGCGATTGCGGATGCAAATTGCACTGCTGCAACTCTTTCAGGTGAATACGCGGCGGTCCGCTCCCCCGCCGCCCCGCGCACGGTCCAGGATCGGCGCCGTGAGGGACCAGGACCGTGGCAGCCGCCGCCGCAGCGGCGAAGGAGGCGGGTGCGATGCCCGGCCGATACCCGACCGTGCGCCGCAGGCGCCTGGCCGGCGAGCTCAAGCGGCTGCGGACCGCGGCCGGGCTGACCGGCGAGCAGGTGGCCGAGCGGCTCGGCCCGCTGGGCCGCTGGTCCGCCTCGAAGGTGTCCAGGATCGAGACCGGACGGGTCGCGGTGCACCACGGCGACGTGGCCGACCTGCTTGACCTGTACGGGTTGCGCGGCGGGCCGCTGCGTGACGAGCTGGTCGGGATCGCCCGGGAGAGCGGGAAGCGCGGCTGGTGGCAGTCCTACCGGGACGTCCTGCCGGGGCACATCACCCCGATCCTGGACTTCGAGGCGTCCACCTCGGCGATGCGCTTCGCACACAACCAGCTGGTGCCGGGGCTGCTGCAGACCCCGGCGTACGCCAGGGCGCTGATCCGCAGCTGCAATCCGGCGGCCGGGCCGGAGCAGGTCGACCGGCTGGTGGCGCTGCGGCTGGACCGGCAGCGGGTGCTGCAGCGCGACGATCCGCCGCGGCTGTGGGTCATCCTCGACGAGGCGGCGTTACGCCGTCCGGTCGGCGGGGTCGACGCCATGCACGCGCAGCTCGAGAAGCTGGCCGAACACGCCGACTCCCCGTACACGGACGTGCAGGTCATCCCGTTCGCGGCCGGCGAGCACACCGGTCTCGACATGCCGTTCACCATCCTGTCGTTCCCCGGCCACGACGAGCCCGACGTCGTCTATTTGGAGCAGTTCACGACCGCGTGCTACATCGAGGACGAATACGATGTAAAGCGGTATAGCGGTAATTTCGACCGCCTGCGGGCCGCCGCACTCGGCCCGGGGGAAACACGGGACCTGATCGTGCGAGCCACCGAGGAGTTGGGATGAACTCGTCCGACAAGTACGCCATCGACCTGTCCGGAGCGCGGTGGCGGATCAGCAGCCACAGCGCCGGATCGGGCAGCTGCGTCGAGCTGGCCGCGCTGCCCGGCGGGCACGTCGCGGTCCGCGACTCCACCGACCGCGGCCGCCCGACCCTGGTCTTCGACCCCGAAGAGTGGCGGGCGCTGCTGGCCGGCCTGGCCGACGGCCAGTTCGCCGACCTCGGATAACCGCCCTCCCGGCACCGCCATGAGCGACCTGACGGTCCGAGAGCGGGCCGCGGTCACGAACACGCCAGGCGCGCGGTCCAGACCCCGGCGGCGCGCCTGGCGTCCATTCCCGGGCCGTGCCAAGCTTTGGGCCATGACCACGGCACTGATCACCGGCGGGACGGCCGGCATCGGCAGGGCTTTCGCCGACCAGTTCGCGGGCTCCGGCTACCGGCTGGTGCTGGTGGCCCGGGACGCCGAGCGCCTGGACGCCGTGGCCCAGGAGTTGCGCAAGCGCGGGGCAGCCGACGTGGAGACGCTGCCCGCCGACCTGTCCACCGCCGAGGGCCGCGCGGTGGTGGAGGAGCGGCTGCGGGATCCGGAGCGGCCGGTCGACTTCCTGGTCAACAACGCCGGTTTCGCGCTGGGCAAGGCTTTCACCAAGAGCAGCATCGAGGACGAGGAGATGCTGGTGGACGTGCACGTGCGCGCCACCCTCCGTCTCACGCACGCGGCGCTGCCCGGCATGATCGAGCGTAAGCGCGGCGCGGTGATCAACGTGGCGTCGGTTGCCGCGTTCGCACCGCGCGGTACGTACAGCGCGGCGAAGGCGTGGATCGTCACGTTCACCGAGAGCGTCGCGGCCGAGGTGCGCAGCACGGGCGTGCGCTGCATGGCCCTGTGCCCGGGATTCACGCATACCGAGTTCCACCAGCGCGCGCAGGTCCAGACCGGCGACATCCCCCGCTGGATGTGGCTCAACGCGGACGACGTGGTCAAATCCGCGCTGCGCGATCTGCGCCGCGGCGTGCCCGTGAGCATCCCCGGCGCGCAGTACAAGGTGCTGACGGCCGCGACGCGCTATGTGCCGAGGGCGATCACGACCCGGATCAGCCGCGGCGTGTCGAAGCGCTGGTAGCAGTGCCGACGGTAGCGGTGCCGACGGTGGCAGTACCGGTAGGGGCGGCGAGGGTGGAGCGATGTTCAGCAGCGTTCTGAAGGTGGAGACCGGGCGGCGGCTGGTCACGGACGTGACGAGGCACGTCGTCGAGGCCTGTCGCGGCCGCGGGGACGGGCTGGTCAACCTGTTCGTCCCGCACGCGACCTGCGGACTGGCGCTGATCGAGGTGGGCTCCGGCACCGAGGACGACCTGGCCGCGATCCTGGACGACATGCTTCCGCCCGCCGATCACTACCGGCACCAGCACGGTTCCGCCGGCCACGGCCGCGACCACATCCTGCCCTCGTTCATCAGCCCCTCGCTCTCGATCCCGGTCCTCGGCGGCGAGCCGCAGCTGGGCACCTGGCAGAGCGTGGTGATCGTGGACAGCAACGTCGACAACCGCACCCGCACCCTGCGCGTGTCCTTCATCGCGGGCTGAGCGGCGCCCGGCCGGGCTACGGGTTCGGCTCCCACAGGTACCGCGCCGGCACCGCAGCCGTGAGCCACACCCCGTTACCCGTGACGCGGAAGGTGTGCCCGTCCGCAGCCATCGTTGCCGCGTCCACCGTCAGAACGACGGGTTTGCCGTGCCGCGCCCCGACGGCGTGCGCGGTCTGCCGGTCGGCAGACAGGTGCACGTCGTGCCGTGCCATCGGGAGCAGCCCGGCGCTGCGGATCTCAGGCAGGAACCGCCCCGCAGTCCCGTGGTAGAGCAGCGGGGGCGGGACGGTGTCCGGATATCCGAGCTCGACCTCGATCGAGTGGCCCTGACGGGCCCGGATCCGGGTGCCACCCTCGTCGTACTCGAAGCGGCGCTTGTCGTTCGCGGCGACGACGCGGTCCAGAGCGGCGCGGTCGAAGCGCGTGCCGTGCCGCGCGGAGGCGGCGATCAGGTCGTCCACGGCGGCCCAGCCGGCCGGGTCCAGGGTCAGGCCGATGCCGGCCGGGTTGTGGCGCAGGCGCAGCGCCACCCATTTAGAGAGGCGTACCAGCCTCTGCTCGCTCATATTCGTATTCGTATCCATGTTCATCTGCGCCTCATGGATACACCACGCCCGGACCCGGCCGCCATCGGTTTTACGGGTTGGTCGAGCCCCGCTCAGGTTTCGGGGATCTCGTACTCCGTGACGAACTGGGCGCGGGCGAGGGTGTGGAAGTACAGGTTGAAGCCGATCACGGCCGCGGAGACGTCCGGGGTAACCTCAAGGGGTGCGTCGAGGGCGTGCACGGTGAAGATGTAGCGGTGCCGCTTCAGCCCGGCGAGCGGGGCGGGGCCGCCGTATCCGTGAGTGCCGTAGTCGGAACGCACATGGAATGCACCGGAGCCGGGGAGCGCGGCGTCGCCCGAGCCTGCGCCGGTGGGTAGCTCGTTCACGTCGGCGGGCAGGTTCACCACGACCCAGTGCCAGAATCCGCTGCCGGTCGGGGCGTCCGGGTCGAACACGCTGACCACGTAGCCCGCGGTGCCTTCGGGCGCGCCGCTCCAACGCAGGTGCGGCGAGGTGTTCCCGCCGGTCAGGCCGAAGCCGTCGAAGATGTGCGCTTCGGGCATGGTGGCCTCTGCGGACACGTCGTCGCTGGTCAGCTCGAAGCTCGGCTTTTCCGGCAGGAACTCGTAGGGGTTGGGGGCGCGGTCGGCCATCGCGGTCGGTCCTCTCTCGGCGGAACTACGGGGCGCGGACGGCTGGCAGTGTCGCCGCGCCTTCGGGCAGCACCCTACTGCCCGGGAAGTTACTTGAAAGTTGAAATAACTCGTCCTAGGCTGCCGTTGCAGACCATGAACGCAGAACCAGCAGAACCATCCGGGCTAAGGAGCCTTGCCATGCCTCCGTCGACCACGTGCACCGAGCGGCCCCGTTCGACGCAGTACTTCGAATCCGCCATGCCCGCGGAGCCTGCCACCTCGTTCGACTCCATTCCGACGGCCTCGGTACGTACAACCGTCCGGGTGCCGCTGCGGTTCCCGGACGGCTGGGAGACCGTGGCGGACGTGTACACGTTCACCGGATTGGTGGACGGCAAGGAGCACCTGGCCCTCGGGCTCGGCGACTACGCCGGAGCGGCCACGCCGCTGGTGCGCCCGCACTCCGAGTGCCTGACCGGCGACGTGTTCGGCTCCGAGCGCTGCGACTGCGGCCCGCAGCTGCGTGAGGCCGCCGAGCGGATCGCCGCGGTCGGCGGATACCTGCTCTACCTGAGGCAGGAGGGGCGCGGCATCGGTCTGTACGCGAAGTTGGACGCGTACGCGCTCCAGGACCAGGGGCTCGACACGTACGCGGCGAACCGCGCGCTCGGGCACGGGGACGACGAGCGCGACTACACCGCCGCCGCGCAGATGCTGCACACGCTCGGCGCCGACCGCATCGCGCTGCTGAGCAACAACCCCGACAAGGCGCTGCAGCTCGACGCGCTGGGCGTGGAGATCGCCGAGCAGCTGCCCACCGAGGTGCACCTGTCCGAGGCGAACCTGCGCTACCTGCAGGCCAAGGTCTCGCACACGCACCACTCCATCGAGCTGCCCGCGTGACTGACGCGACCGACGCAACTGAAAAGAAGACCGCGATGACTGACACAGCCGCCGCCAGAGCCGCCGACTCCAGCTCTGCCGACTCCACCGCCGACCGGATGCCCGCGATCTACCTGAGCCACGGCGCGCCGCCGCTCGCGGACGACGCGATCTGGCCCGGCCAGCTGGCGCACTGGTCGAAGAACCTGCCCCGGCCCAAGGCGATCCTGATGGTCTCGGCGCACTGGGAGGACGCGCCGCTGGCCTTGGGCGCGACCACCGCGGTGCCGCTGGTCTACGACTTCTGGGGCTTCCCCGAGCACTACTACCGGGTGACGTATCCGGCCCCGGGCGCGCCGAAGCTGGCCGAGGACGTGCGCAAGCTGCTGCGCGCGGCCGACACCCCGGTGCAGGACGTGCCGGACCGGGGCCTGGACCACGGCGCGTACGTGCCGCTGGTGGAGATGTACCCGGACGCCGACATCCCGGTGCTTCAGATCTCCATGCCGACGCTCGACCCGCAGAAGCTGCTGCGGATCGGCCAGAAGCTGGCCCCGCTGCGCGACGAGGGCGTGCTGATCGTGGGCAGCGGCTTCTTCACGCACAACCTGCGGGCGCTGAGCATGGAGGGCAACATCGCCTCGGTGATGGCCGAGTTCGACGACTGGGGCAGGCGGGCGCTGGCCGCGCAGGACGTGGACGCGCTGCTGGACTTCGAGAACAAGTCGCCGTCCGGGCGGCTGGCCCACCCGCGCACCGAGCACTTCGCCCCGCTGTTCGTGACCCTCGGCGCGGCGCAGTCCGAGCTAGGCAGCCAGAGCAGTGTGATCGACGGGTTCTGGATGGGCATGTCCAAGCGCTCGATCCAGGTCGGCTGAGCAGCACACGAGCCCACACGGCGCTACCGGGTCGGCGGCGTGAGCCGGTCCAGGAACGCGTTGGTGTAGATCCGGTACGGGTCCAGCCGGTCGAGGGTCTCCAGCGCGGCGTCCCAGTCGTCGCCGAGCATCTGGCCGTCCCGGTAGGCGTCCGGAACGACCGACTTCAGCACCCTGTCATCAGACCAGGCGGAGGCGCCGTCGTACGCCCAGCCCTTCGACCACTCGGGCCGCACCGCCTCGTCCGGCCCCTGGTACGTCGCCAGGATCCACTCCTCGAACTGCGCGTAGAAGCGCGGCGAGTCGGGGGTTCCGGGCAGGGTGAGCACGTCGAACCAGACCACGGTGTCGTAGGCGCGGTCGGCGCGCGCCCGGATCGCGGACAGCTGCGCGGCCCTGGCCCCGGGCACCGCGCAGTCGGCCGGATCGTCCAGCCCGGTCACCCGGACCTCCCACGGGCCGTTGATCGGGAAGCGGCCCTCGACCCGGTACTGCTCCAGCGTGGTGGACAGGTACGCGTAGAAGGTCGAGACGACGTGCTGGATCCGGTCGCGAGTGGTCAGCACGGCGTATCCGTTCGCGGTGACGCGCAGGGTCGTGGGCCGGACGTAGAGCTGGGTGTTCTTCGCCCAGCCCCACAGGTCCACGCTCGCGGTCGCGTGCAGGCCCGCCACGAAGCCGGCGTAGACCGCGCCGGTGAACAGCGGCGTGACCCAGGTCTCGCCCTCCACCAGGAGCCGGAGCAGTTCGGACAGCTCCTCGGGGACGGCGTCGGCGAAGGGGTAGTTGTACGGGGCGTCGGTCTCCCGCGAGGTGGCCGGCCGCCGCGGTTCGAGGCTCCAGAGCTTGAGCCACGGGGCCGGGGTGAACGGGAGCCAGATGGTCTCGATCCGCCCGCAGCCCCGCAGCAGCGCGGCGAAGCTGTCCGGTCCGGCGGTCGCGGGCGGCGCGAACAGGGTGTCGGCGGCCAGGTCGGTGCGGCTGACGCAGCGCAGCCGCTGTACCGGGCCGACCCGCAGCGTGACCGCGACGATCAGGGCCCTGCCGAGGTGCACGAGCAGCGCCGCGGCCCGGGGATCGGAGCGCTGCAAGGTGCGCGCGACGTAAGCCTGCTGCGCCGGGTCCCAGACCACTGCCGTCAGCGAGATGATCAGATTGCTGAGTGAGCCGTAGGTGTGCCCGGCGACGGGGCTCTCGCCGTCGGCCGGGATCGCGGTGCCGTGCCCGCCGATGGCCAGCACGCCGCCGAGGGTGACGTCGCCGGGCGCGGGGCAGGCGGTGACGCCGAAACCGGCCAGTTCGAGCTTGGCGAGCAGCGCGTCCATGGTGATGCCGGTCTGCGCGGTGACCGAGGCGGGCGCGCCGGGGTCGACCATGGCGCGGGCCAGGTGCGTGGTGAAATCGAGCAGCACGGTCCGCGAGTCGAGGTTCGCCGGGTCGTCCGCGGGAGTGACGGTCAGCGGCGCCCAGCCGTGCCGCATGCCCGCCGCGCGCAGGCACCAGCCGTTGTTGCACGCCCAGTTGGCGAGCGCGACCACCTCGGCGATAGTGCGCGGCGCGCAGGTCCACAGGTCGTCGGCGCGGATCTCCCCCGACCAGTTCCGGTAGGCCTGCCGGTAGAGCCCGAGGCCGGGCGGCACGTCCGGCGGCAGGCCGGCGGCGTCTGCGGTCTCGTGGACGCCGACGGCGTCGACCGTGCCGGCGGCGATCCGGAACGCCGGCTCCCAGGCGAGCGCGGCGACGCCGGAGGCCGCGGCGGTCCGCAGGAACGCGCGGCGGCTCGGCTCGGCCGTGGGTGGCAGCATGCTGAGGAGTGTGCACGCAGGCCGGGCCGGACGCGGCCGGGCCCGGCCGCAATCCACCCGATTGAGTGACTCTGAGTGATCAGGTCGCTGCGATCAGAGAACTGTGCTGCGGGGTGGCGGCCGACCCTGCCGGACCACCGCCCCGCCCACGCTCAGTTGACCGCGACCGGCTCCGCGCCGGTGGCCTCGACCAGCTGCGCGTAGGTCGTCGGGAACACCGTGTGCGGGTGCCCGGCGGCGGCCCAGATCTCCTCCTGCGCGGCCAGCGTCTCGTCGATCAGCGTCCTGATCCGCGCCGGGTGCCCGAGCGGAGCGACCCCGCCGATGACCTGGCCGGTGTGCAGGCGCACGAACTCGGCGCTGGCCCGGGACAGCTTGGCCACGCCGAGCTGCGCGGCGAGTTTTCCGGTGTCCACCCGGTGCGCCCCGCTGGTGAGCACCAGCAGCGGGCTGCCCCCGGCGTCGAAGATCAGACTGTTGGCAATGGCCGCGACCGGGCAGCCGATCTGCTCGGCGGCGGCCACGGCCGTCGGCGCGGTCTCGGGCAGCACGCGCACGCGCGGGGTGACCCCGGCCGCACGAAGGGCCGCCTCGACGGCGACGACGTTGGGATGGCGGGCGATCTCGTCCATGGTCGGATCCTAGTGCCGCGACCGCCAACCTTTGCCCCATCAGCGAGGCGTTCCAGGGCGGTATTAGGGCAAGGCGCGGGGACGCCCTCGCACTGGTTGTGCGTGGGCGTTCCCGCAACGCCGCCGGATGCCGTGCTGGGACGGCGAGCGGGGCAAAGGTTGGCGGTCGCGGCACTAGTCACGCTGCTGCGGCCGGGCCCGGGATTTACCGCCCGCCGGAGGTCAGAGTCCGAGCTCCCGGGCGGCCACCGGGTCGCTGTCGCGCAGGAACTGGACGCAGCGCAGCGACTCCTCGTCGTCGCCGATCTCCTCCGCGGCACGGGCCAGTGCGCCGAGGGAGCGCAGGAAGCCGCGGTTCGCGGCGTGCTCCCAGGGGATCGGGCCGTGCCCCTTCCAGCCGTTGCGGCGCAGTGCGTCCAGGCCGCGGTGGTAGCCGGTGCGCGCGTAGGCGTAGGCGGCGACCGGCTCGGCCTCGTGCAGGGCCCGCTCGGCCAGGACCGCCCAGGCCAGCGACGAGGCCGGGTGCGCCGCGGCGACCTTCGTCGGGTCCGCGCCGCCCTCCAGTTCGGTGCGCGGGGACGGGTCGTCGGGCAGCAGGGTGGGCGCGGGGCCGCCGAGCAGGTTCTCGTGAGCGCTCATGCCCGCATATTTATCACGTTTTGGTCGCGGTGCGTTCGCTCTGCGCGACCAGCGTTCCACAGTGCCGGATTGCGAGTGACGATGAGCACATGGGCAGATACAGCAGTCTCGGCTGGACGATCGTCCTGGGCGCGCTGGCGCTGGTGCTCGCGCCCGTCGTGGTGCTGGCCGGTGAGCCGACGCTGCGGCGGCGCCGGCGTGGGTGGACCGACCGGCCCTCCACCGCGGGCGGGGAGCAGCTGTGGTTCGCGCCGGGACCGCGTCCCGGCCTGCGCGCCGTGTCCGCCTACGAACTCGACCTACTGCTGACCCGATTCAGCCTGCACCCGATGGTGATCGCACTGACCGCGCCGGCCCGGTGGGTGCGTGACCGGATGCGCCATCTGCTGCGCCGCCGACGGCTGCACCTGCCGCACCTCTTTCGCAAGCGCGGCGGGGGCCTCGGCTTCGGCCGGCACGAACGCCTGTTCCCCGACGACCCGCCGTTCCTCAGCGGAGTGCGCGAGCCGCGCCGTCCCAAGCCCACGCCGCCGTCCGACGCGATCGCGTTGCAATCCCCTGTCGAGCACTCCGCCCGCGACTGAGGTTCGGCGCGGGCCCGTGCCGAGCCAGGACACGATCACGCCCGCGCCGTTTCCGGTACCCCGCCTGCGGAACGCTTGTTTCAATCCGCCGTTCAGGGGCATCCGGCGGTATGGCCGAATACGCTCGCTCAAGGAGCTCCGCGGGACGCATCGTGGAGTTGGTTGCCATCATCATCGCGGTAATCATCGTGTTGCACATCATCTTCGTCCTCATCGGTGCGAACGGCGGCAACAGCATCGTGAGCACGGACGCGGACTGGGCAAGCACGCTGGCCGCATGGTTCAGAGACCTGTTCACCCCGTCGAACTACAAGCTCGCGGTGACCCTCAACTACGGACTGGCAGCGCTGTTCTACCTGGTGATCGGCCGGATCGTGGCCACGGTCGTCAACCGCGTGTGACGCCGCGGGTCCCCGCTCCGCTGAATCCGCCGGACCGGTAATGTCCGGTCCATGACCGAACTGACCCAGCAGCACCCGGTGCACCGGACCCCGGCCTCCGTCACGGACTTCGCCGCGGGCCCGGTGCAGCTGCGTGGAGCGCTGGATCTGGAGCGCACCGAGGCGGGCTGGCTGCCGCGCCGGCTGCCGCGGTGGACCAGGGCGCAGTATGCGGAGGACTACATGGAGGACATGGTCGCGCAGCCCTCGGGCGTGCGCCTGGCCTTCCGGACCGCTTCCGACGCGATCGAGCTGGATGTGCTGACCACGCACGGCGTGTGGCGGACCGACCCGGCCCCGCAGCGCGCGGACGGCTTCGACCTCGTAGTCGACGGGGAGGTGCGCGCCGCCGGGGAGACGCAGGTCGCCGGGAACCTGGTGTTCTTCGACGAGACCGGCGAGCTGGATCGACGCCCGGGACAGGTCGGCACCGTTCGGTTCGCCGATCTCGGCACAGCGACAAAGGACGTCGAGATCTGGCTCCCGCACCACACTCGGGTAGAGCTGGTAGCCCTACGCGCCGACGCGCCCGTCCTGCCCCCACCCGCCGATGACAGCACTCTGCGATGGGTGCACCACGGTAGCTCGATCAGCCACTGCCACGCCTCCGAGCGCCCCACCGAGACCTGGCCGGCCCTCGCGGCGCGACGGGTCGGCCCGCACCTGGACCTGGTGAACCTGGGCTTCGGCGGCAACGCCCAGCTCGACCCGTACACCGCGCGCGCCATCAGGGATCTGCCGGCGGATGCGATCAGCCTGAAGCTGGGCATCAACATCGTGAACGCGGACTCGTTCCGGCTGCGCGCGTTCATTCCGGCCGTGCACGGCTTCCTCGACACGATCCGGGAGGGTCACCCGGACACTCCGCTGCTGGTCGTCTCCCCCATCCTCTGCCCGGGCGTGGAGGATCGGCCGGGGCCCACCAAGGACGACCCGGACCGCGCCGAACTCTGGTTTGTCTCCGATTCCGACCCGGCCGAGGTCGCGCAGGGCCGCCTCAGCCTGGGGCTGATCCGGGAGACCCTGGAGCGCATCGTCGCCGAGCGAGCGTCGCAGGACCCGAACCTGCACTACCTGGACGGCAGGCGACTGTTCGGCGAGCCCGACCTGGCGCTGCTGCCGGACAACCTGCACCCGAACGCAGCCGGCTACCGCCTGATCGGCGAGCGTTTCGCCGAGCAGGTCTTCGGCCCCGCCGGCGCATTTGCCAGCCTGCGCATGACTCCCTAGCCCAACACGCCGCCTCGCCGAGCGAACGTCGTGCCTGTCCAACACCTCGCCCATCAACGAGTCAGCCCTCCGCGACGTACTCCCGCCACCCCCCATACCCGGACACGTCCTGTGCCCCGTCCGGCACACCCCCTTGCGCCAGAAATCCGAGCACTGAGTCCCCGTCAGCCAGCGTAATGCGGCCGAACCCAAGCGGCGCGGGCACCGTATCAAGCAGCGCGCCGACCGCCCGGTGGTCGAGCTGCCAGACCTCCACCCCAATTCCGGCCTCCGGACCATCACCAGTACGTACCAGCCCCGGACGAGCGACCGCACCCCCCGGAAGCCGATAGAGCCGATAGCCGGGGGTCGTGCGCGTGCGGTACCGCAAACGTGCACCGAGCGCGAGCAACTGCCCGTTAAGCGGCAGGCCGGACAGATGCGCCCCGGCCACCGCGAGCAGCGTCGACCCCGCCGGGACGGCCGGAGCGTCGACCTCCTCCCCCATCCACTGCGCAGCGAGGTCGAGCAGCACCTCATCGTGGAAGGCGGGCGCAATCAGCTGGACGCCGAATGGGAGTCCATCCGGACGGGAACCAGCGGGCACCGCGATGGCGCACAGATCAAGCAGGTTGACGAAGTTGGTGTACGTGCCCAACCGCGCGTTGACCCCGACCGGATCAGCGGCGAGCGAGGCGACCGTCGGATGGCCCGGGGTGACCGGCAGCAGCATCGCGTCAGCCCGCCACCACAAGCCTTCGCCGGCGCGGCGCACCGCGGCAAGACGGTCCAGTCCGGCAAAGACCTCGGGCCCAGAGACGCCGCTCGCGCCCCGTAGCACCGCACGCACCGCCGGGTCCAGGTCGGGGTGATCGAGCCCTGCCTCGCCGAGGAACGGGGCGACCGCGTGCCAGCGCTCCGCGATCCACGGCCCCTGATACAAAAGCGCAGCGGCATCGAGGAACGAAGACGGATCGAACGTAACGACCTGCGACGCGACCTTGTGCGCATGAGCCAAGGCTGACTCCCACGCAGCGCGGTGGATCGGATCCAAATCCAGCAGGAACGACGGGTCCGGCACCGCGAGAACCCGAGGCTCAATAGCGACCAAGGGCTGATAAGCCGGACGGGCCCGCGAGTAATCGTCCTGCGAATCCGGCGCGGCGAGCACCGAAAGCGCGGTACGCGCCAGACCCACGGTACGGGTGAACGTCGAGACGCAGTCGAGCGAACGGCAGGCCGGCAGCAGCCCGGTGCTGGACACCAGCCCGCGAGTCGGCTTCAGCCCGACCAGGCCGTTGAACGCGGCAGGGACTCGTCCCGACCCGGCCGTATCAGTGCCCAGAGCGAGCGGGACGAGCCCGAGTGCGACGGCGACCGCGCTGCCGCTGCTGCTACCGCCCGAGACGTAGGCGGGGTGCCCGACAGCGTGACACGCGCCATACGGGCTGCGTGCGCCGACCAGCCCGGTAGCGAACTGGTCCAGATTGGTCTTGCCGACCGGAACCGCCCCTGCGGACAGCAGCAACTGCACGGCAGTCGCACTGCGCTCAGCCGGAGGCCCGGAGGCAAGCGGCCGAAACGCGGCGCCGGTGGGCTCCCCCGCGAGGGACAGGTTGTCCTTCAAGCCGAACAGCACGTCGGATAGCGGTCCGTCAGACGGAGCCTGCGCCAAGAACTCCCCGATACGCGAGGCGGAGAGCAGCCGAGTCCACACCGGTTGCCCATCCGGCTTCACCCCGCCAGCGAGAATCCGGTCGATCGCAGCCTCCACGCCCGACAGCAATCCGCCCGCTGACGCATCCAGTCTCCCCTCGACACTGCCGCCCGCCTCCACGCCATCCACCAATACCCTCACCGCCTCGCCATCCTCTACCAACCCCGCCGCTGCTCCCCCGCTGATTCCCTCGCCGATTCCTTCTGCCGGACCGCCTGCCGCCGCCACCAGCTCACTCATTTTGTTAGCTCGCTTCCTCGTCATCTCCTCGTCATCCATTCATGGGCCTGTTAACCACGTTCGGCCCAACGCTGGCGCTCCTCCGCGAAGGCCCCAACCCGCCGCTCCGTGAACCGCGCCGCCTCATCGGACATCGGCGCGTCCGGTCCGGGCAGCGTCCCGAGGTCCAGTGTGGTCCGACGCATCGTCAATTCCCTGCTTCCGTCGGCGATCTGCGCGCGCTGCCGCATCAGCTCGTCGTGGTCGACCGGCTCGAAGCGCAGCACGTCAAACGTACGCAACAGCCATGGGTCCGGGCGACCCGCGTCATCCCCGGGCGGGGGCTTGCGCCAGACCGGCACTGTCCGCCCGACGAGTTGATAGCCGCCTGGACCTTCCATCCCATAAACACACAGATACGCGCCGCCGATGCCAACCGCATTCTCCGGCGTCCACGTACGCGGCGGATCGTACTTCGTCGTCACCAGACGGTGCGCCGGATCCAGCGGCACTGCGACAGGCGCACCGAGATACACATCGCCAAGCCCGATCACGAGGTACGAGGCGGCGCGGACGAGCTCGAACACCTCGGCGCGGCTCGTCAGACCGTTGACGCGCCGGATGAACTCGACATTGTCCGGGCACCAGGGCGCGTCGGGGCGCACGCCGCGCTGGTAGCGGCGCATCGCCTCGTGGGCATCGGGGTCGTCGAAGCAGATCGGCAGCGTCACCTCACGTACGTCCAGCTCAATGCCGGCCGGGTCGGGAAGGGCGAGCCACGCACGTCCGATCTGCTGCGCCAGTGCGGTCGGGGACAGCGCTGCTGGATCGAGCGCGAGGAGCAGGGATCTGACCCCCTCGACGCTCTCGGTCACCCCCGGCGGACGGCTGCGATTCAGTTCCCGGGCGAGGAGGTGGATGCGTGCGCGGACGGTCAGGTCCAGCCGGGGCGGCCCGGCTTCGACGAGGAGGTGGTGGTCACCGCTGAAGCGCACGCAGAGTTCGGGGCGTGTGTCCGTGGCGGGGATCAGGAGTAGAGGCTCAGGACGTTCGTGCGTCGCGACCACTGTGGCTGTGTCCGTTTGAGGAGGACCCGGTAACGGCCCGATTGCGCTGTCTGTTTGAGACGGACGCAGTGACGACGCGACTGCGCCGTCCGTTTGGGACGGACACAGTGACGGCCCGACCGCGCCGTCCACTTCAGACGGACGCAGTGACGACGCGACTGCGCCGTCCGATTCAGACGGACAGGGTGACGGCCCGTCGGTGCTGTCCGCTTCAGACGGACACGGTAACCGCCCGCTCACACGGTCCGTTTCAGGAGGACACAGTGACGGCGGCTGTCGGGCGGCAAGCACGTCGGCCTCACGTAGGGCCATCGCCTGGCGCACGTCCTCAAGTTCTACCCTCCGCTCGGCGAGGGCTCGTGCCGCGACCTGCGGGGTGACCGGTTCTAGTCGCACCTGGTCGCCGGGCCTTAGCTGGCCGAGTTTCCACAGGTCGGCGCGGATGACCGCGGCCGGGACTACGAACCCGCCGAGGCTTGGGCCGTCTGGGCCGACGATGACCGGGGTATCGCCGGAGACCATCATTCCGCCGACCGGGTAGGCGGAGTCGTGGATGTTGCACGGGTGCAGCCCGGCCTCGCCGCCATCCGCTCGGGCGAATCGCACGGCGGGTCCGGCCAGGCGGATGCCCGTGCGGTCGCTGCGGTGATCCACACTCCAATCGGCGGCGAACAGGTCGACCAGCGCGTCGTCGGAGAAGTAGTCCGGCGCTCCATGCGGGCCGGGGATGACGCGCAATCGCCACGCGCCGGTCATCGTTGGGACTAGCGGGGCGCAGTCGGCCGGTGCTCCACAGTTCTCCTCCCGGCCGAGCATGAGCACATCTCCTGCAGCCAGCGCACGGCCGTCCGGCCCGCCGAAGCGGCCTAGTAGGAAGGTCGCGCGGCTGCCGAGTACTCGCGGCACGTCGAATCCGCCGCGCACGGCGAGGTAGCCGCGTAGCCCGTCCGGGCCGCAGGGTCCGAAGTCGAGCACGTTGCCGGGCAGTGCGGTCGCGGGCACGCCTGATCGCAGCGGCTTTCCGGCGAGGCGTGCCGACTGGCAGGCGCCTGTCACGGCGATCAGGGCGCGGTCATGGAAGCGTAGGCGCGGCCCGGCGAGTACGGCTTCTATAGCCGCTGCCGCCGGATCGTTGCCCACGGCGACGTTCGCCAGCGCGCACGAGTAGTCGTCGAAGGCCCCTGACGGGGGTACGCCGACTCCCCACAGGCCGCGTCGACCGCTCAAGTCCTGCACCGTGCTCTGCGTTCCCGGTGCTATCACCTCAATCGAGCGGGCGCTGCCGTCGGCTGTGGCGCGTGTTCGAGCCCTGTCTTCCAGGACGGTCACGGGGCGGCCCACCCGGTCAGCTGGATCGGCGTGGGGTCGTAGCCGTTGCACGGATTGTTCAGCTGCGGACAGTTGGAGACGAGCGCCAGCAGGTCGCGTTCGGCGCGCAGTTCGACGTACTTGCCCGGGGCCGATACTCCGTCCTCGAAGGTCAGGCCGCCCTCGGGGGTCAGGGGCACGTTCATGAAGAAGTTGATGTTGTGGGTCAGGTCGCGCTTCTTCAGTCCTCTGCCCCAGCCGATCGCCTGGCGTAGGAACGTGGCTCGGCAGGCGTGCTGGTGGCGGGTGTGCTCGCCGTAGCGCACGACGTTGCTCTCCTGCGAGCAGGCCCCGCCGACGGTGTCGTGCCTGCCGCAGGTGTCTTCGACGATCGTGGCCAGCGGATCGGCGTTGATGGTGCGCAGGACCGAGCCAGTGGTCAGATACACCGCTCCCTGCTCCCGGATCGTGTCCACTGCGCTGTACCGGTTGGCGTAGTCGTGCGCGTCGTAGAACAGCGTGTCCACGGCTTGGTTCCCGGCCAGATCGGTGATGCGGAACCGACCGCCGGCCGGGACCACGCCGATCCAGCCGTCGCCGGCGGGGACGGTCAGGTCGAAGAGCAGTTCTGCCTTGTCTGCGGTGCGTCCGGGCGTAATCCCGTCCACAGTCACAGCAGGCTCCTTTCGGTCACGGCCAGGGCACGTGCGGACTCGGCGCGGTGCGTACGGCTCGGGTCGTCGTCGGCCGGGGCGCTGACCGGCTCGATGGTCAGGCGCACGCCGGACGGCTGCCAGGTCTCGGCCGGGTCGAGCGGGTGCGGCGCGGTGGACAGCACGATCAGCAGATCCTGTTCGGCGCGCAGGGTGACCCAGTCCCCTGCGGCAGCGTGTCCGGGCACGTATTCGAGTGTGCCGCGCGCGTCCGCGGCGGGGGCGACCTTGCTGAACCAGTTGATGTTGGCGTGCAGGTCACGGGCGCCGAGGCCGTGCTTCCACAGCTCGTCGAGCAGCCCGGCGCGGGCACTGAGCCGCCAGCCGTTCGAGTCCGCCGCGTACGAGGACGGCCCGTAGCGCCGCTCGACCTGCGCGTCGAGGCTGTGCCCGGTGACTGCGTCGTGCCAGTCGAGACTTGAACCGGTAACCGAGGCCAGGGCGCGGCCCATGTCGGAGACCAGCACCATCGGCGGGACGATCCGGGCGGACATCTGGGCCTTGAGAGTGTCCGGGATGTTGAGGCGGTCCAACGGGTTGTCGGCCGCGTAGACGAGCATGGAGACGTTCGCGCCGTCGCCGAGGCAGGTGAGCGTCAGGGCACGGTGACGGCGCAGTCGCAACGAGTCGGCTGCGCCGCCGGGGATCTCATAGTGCTGATTCACAAAGACCTCTCTCACTGCGCGGCTTCGGGCGCGGAGTCGGCGACCAGTGCCGGGGTGGGTGCCACGGTGGACGTGGACCTGCCCGGACCGTTCACCGCGCGGTACATCAGCCAGCCGATCAGCGCGGCCGCCCCGCAGAACAGCAGCGCGAAGTACTTCAGGTACCAGTGGCCGCCCGCCGGGTCGTAGACCTCGGAGCGCGGCCAGCCCATGTTGACGACCATGAACGCGCCGTAGGCCACGGCCAGCAGGTTGACCGGCAGGCCGAAGCGTCCGAGCGAGAACTGGCCCTCCCCGGCCTGCGGCAGGCCCTTGAGCCGACGCAGCAGCAGCGGCACGGTCACCAGCAGGTAGGCCAGGTACACGATGACGACGGCGACGCTGGTCAGCGCGGTGAACAGCTGGGCCTGCCCGACGTTCACGCCGAGCACCGCGATTGCCGCGACGCCGATGAGCACCGTCGGCAGCACCGGTGTACCCGTACGCGGCGAGACCTTGGCCAGCCTTACGGCGCCGGGCAGCGCGCCGTCGCGGGCCATCGAGTACATCAGCCGGGACGCGGCGGTCTGGATCGCGAGAGTGCACACGCAGATCGCGATGGCGACGTCGACCAGCAGGACCTTGCCGAGCCCGGTGCCGAGCCGGCTGGTGACCACGTACGGCAGGCCGCCGGTCGCCAGTCCCCCGTCGGTCAGCGACGGCGCGGCCATCAGCGCACCGATGAGCAGCAGCGCGCCGCCGACCCCGGACACGGCCAGCGCCTTGAGGATCGCGCGCGGCGCGGTGCGCCGCGGCGAGCGGGTCTCCTCGCTCAGCTCCCCGGCGCTGTCGAACCCGTACATGACGTACGCCGCCATCAGCGCCGAGACCAGGAACGGCCAGACGTACGAACCGCTGCCCTGGACGCCCTCGGTGTTCAGCACGACGCCCGGTCCGCGCTTGGAGTGCGCGAACAGCATCGCGATCAGCACGGCCACGCCGATCAGCTCGCAGGTCACCCCGATGCTGTTGATCAGGGACATGACCCGCACGCCGATCGCCGAGACGACCGTGGTGAGCGCGATCAGGATCGCGCCGACCAGCACCGCGTTGGTCGCCCCGGTGCGGGTGGTCAGCGTCGGGTCGCCGCCGACCAGCTGGAAGCCGGACCACACCGAGGGCAGCACCACCTGCAGCGCGATGGCCGCCGCCGAGACGCTGACGACCTGTCCGATCAGCATCGTCCACCCGGCGAAGTGGCCGGTCAGCCCGGTGGAGAGCCGCCGGGACCACTGGTACACACAGCCAGATATCGGGTAGCGGGCGGCCAGCTCGGCGAAGCACAGGGCGACCAGGAACTGCCCGGTGAACACCAGCGGCCAGGTCCAGAAGAAGGCCGGGCCGCCGAAGGAGTAGCCGAAGGAGAACAGCTGGAAGACCGTGGTCAGGATCGAGACGAAGGAGAACCCCGCGGCGAAGGAGGCGTAGGAGCCGAGCCGGCGGCGCAGCTGCTGCGGGTAGCCGAAGCCGGCCAGGTCCTCGGCGTCGTGCGCTTCGACGCCGTGGGTGTCGGGGGTCGGACTCGGGGGCTGGAGCGAAACGGTCGCGGACACGGCGGTCGCCTTTCTGGGCGCGGGACGCCCGGGGACGGGGCGGCGCGCCTCACCGGCGCGCTCGGCGGAGAGGGGGCGGTGCGAGGGAGCCGGTTCGAAGTGGTGCGCTGGAGCGGGACGGGGCACAGCAGCTGATCCGGGCACAGCGACGGGCCCGGCTGGGTCGGCCTGCGATACGCCAGGCCGGATGTGAAGAGGTTGTGATCTATCGCGAGCTGTCACGGCACGCTCCGGGACCGGGATCCGGCATGCCGGATCGACCTGGCCTCCCGGGCTTTTCTCCCGCCGTGGAACGGCCGCCCGTCGTGATCGCGCACTGCGAGTGCGAGATCCGGGGGTGCCGCCTGCATCTCTCGGACCAGTCCCGGCAACGGCGAGCGCCGCGCCGACGGAACCCTAGACGCGCCCCGCCTATATGGCGGGTCGACAGTGAGCAAAGCCGCCGCGCGTGACCGACGTCGTACGGACTTGTTACCGCAGCGTCAATCCCCCCGCACGTCCGCTGCCCTAGCCAGCCACGGGGTAACGGCCGCAGCCCGGTAGCATTCCGTACCATGTCCAGCCCCGCCGCCCCGCAGGCAGCAGAGATACCCGATCCGGCTCCCGGGGAGACCGCCGAGCCGACCGCTCCCGAGGCGCGGACGACGCGCGGGCTGCTGTCCCGCTTCACCATCGACACCCGGCCGCTGCGCCACCCCGCGTATCGGCGGCTGTGGACCTCGAACGTGGTCACGGCGATCGGCAGCCAGCTGACCACGGTGGCGGTGCCGAAGCAGATCTACGACGTGACCGGCTCGTCCACCTGGATCGGGATCGCCAGCTTCGCCGCGCTCGTGCCGCTGGTCGTCTTCGGGCTGTGGGGCGGGGCCGTGGCGGACGCGGTGGACCGGCGCAAGCTGCTGCTGGTCACCAATGTCGGGATCGCAGCGACCTCGGTGGCATTCTGGGCGCAGGCGGCTGCCGGGCTGCACTCGGTGTGGCCGCTGATTGTGCTGCTGGCGACGCAGCAGGGACTGTTCGGCATCAACTCGGCAGCGCGCGGCTCGGCCATCCCCCGGCTGGTGCCTCAGTCGGAACTCGCCGCCGCGAACTCGCTCGGCGCGACCGTGATGTTGTCGGGGGCGCTGTTCGGGCCGATGCTCGCGGGGGCGCTGATCCCGGTGGTCGGGCTCTCCACGCTCTATCTGGTCGACGCCGTGGGGCTGACCGCCACCATCTGGGCCGTCTACCGGCTGCCCGCGCTGCCCCCGCTCACGCGCCCGAAGACAGCTGCCGGGAACGGCGCACCCGGGCACGGCACGGCGCGCGGCACCGGCTGGAGCCAGGTGGCCGACGGCTTCCGCTTCGTGGCCGCGAACCAGCTGCTGCTGATCTCCTTCGCGGTGGACCTGATCGCGATGGTCCTCGGGATGCCGCGGGCGCTGTTCCCCCAGCTTGCCGCGACCACCTATGCCGGCAACCACTTCGCGCTCGGGCTGCTGTTCGCCGCGATGCCGGCCGGCGCGCTGGTCGGCGGGCTGCTGTCCGGCACCTTCACCCGGATCCGCCGGCACGGCGCGATGACGATCGGGGCGGTCGCCGCGTGGGGCGTGGTGATGACCGGCTTCGGGCTGGCCGGGTCGCTGTGGCTGGCCTGTCTGTTCATGGCGCTGGGCGGGGTGGCCGACTTCGTGTCGATGGTCTTCCGCAACGCGATTTTGCAGAGCGTGGCCCCGGACGAGATGCGCGGACGGATGCAGGGCGTCTTCGTGGTCGTCGTCGCGGGCGGACCGCGCCTGGCCGACCTGGTGCACGGAATCGCCGGCGCGACCCTCGGCACCCGTACCGCGGTGGCCGGTGGCGGCATCCTCGTCGTGATTGCGGTCGTGATTCTCGCCACCCTTGTGCCATCTTATTGGCGCTACCAGGCGAATTCGTAGTGTTATAGCGCATGGTGAGGCGTAAGGAGCCAATGAGAGATCAGTAAGAAATCACCTGTTACCGCCCGGCCGACGGATTCGATCTGTCATGGTGGTCTGGTGTGCACCGCTCGGCACGGATTTCGCCGGGCGGTTTCCTTTTATCTCCGTAACGCCGCTTTGACCACATAGCTGCACTCTTCGCACAACAGCTCGTTTCCGCACCACGCGCGACGCTCGCTGTTCCGAACCCGGGAGACCGAGTGACCGCCCTTGCGCGCTGGTGCCATCGGTACCGACTCCTCGTCGTCGTGGTCTGGATCAGCATGCTGATCGGGCTCGGCGCGGCCGCGCTGGCCTCCGGCAGCTCGTACTCCAGCTCCTTCTCGCTCGCGAACACCGACTCGACCCGGGCCGACGAGCTGCTCACCGCCTCGTTCCCGGCCCAGAACGGGGACTCGGCGACGCTGGTGTGGCACGTGAGCAGCGGCTCGGTGCGGGACGCGGCGGTGGAGCAGCGGATGGCCACCACGCTGAGCACGATCAGCCACCTCTCCTCGGTGACCGGCGTGTCCAGCCCGTACAGCAGCTCGGGTACGACGCAGATCAGCGCGGACGGGCACACCGCCTACGCCACGCTCCAGCTCGCCGACGGCACGGCGCAGCTCAGCTCCGCGCAGGTGGACACCCTGGTGCAGACCGCGCAGAAGGCCTCGACCGGCGCGCTGGACGTCGAGCTCGGCGGCGACGCGATCCAGCAGTCCGAGCAGAGTCCGGCCTCGAACAGCGAGCTGATCGGCATCGTCGCGGCGGCGGTGGTGCTGTTCGCGGTGTTCGGCTCGCTGTTCGCGATGGCGCTGCCGATCCTGACCGGGGTGGCGGGCGTCGGCGCCGGGCTGCTCTCGGTCGGCCTGCTGAGCCACGCGCTGAACGTGGCGGACTTCGCGCCCACCCTCGGCGCGCTGATCGGCCTGGGCGTCGGCATCGACTACGCGCTCTTCATCGTCACCCGGTTCCGCTGCGCCCTGCGGTCCGGCAAACCGGTGCGCGAGGCGATCGGCACGGCGGTGACCACCTCCGGCCGGGCGGTGCTGTTCGCGGGCGCCACCGTGTGCATCGCGCTGCTCGGGATGCTGGTGCTGGGGCTCGGCTTCCTGGACGGGGTCGCGCTGGCCGCGACGATCACCGTCGCGTTCACCGTGCTGGCCTCGCTCACCCTGCTGCCCGCGATGCTCGGCGTGCTCGGGCCGCGGGTCTTCGGGCGGCGCGAGCGGCGGCGGCTGGCCAGCGGCGAGCAGGCCGAGACGGCCGAGGGGGCGCACGGCACCGAGGACAAGCGCGGGTTGTGGCGGCGCTGGGCCGGGTCGGTGGAGCGGCGGCCGCGCTCGCTGAGCCTGCTCGCGCTGCTGCTGATGCTGATGCTCGCGGTCCCGATGCTCTCGCTGCGGCTCGGCGCGGCCGACTCCGGCAACGACCCGGCCGGCACCACCACCCGCAAGGCCTACGACCTGCTGGCCGAGGGCTTCGGCGCGGGCTTCAACGGGCCGCTCACCCTGGTCGCCGACTCCCCGACGCAGCCGGACAAGACCGCGCTGGCCACGCTGGTGACCACGCTGGAGAAGACCGACGGCGTGGCCGGGGTCGTCGTGCAGCAGCAGTCCGCGAACGGCAAGGTCGAGGTGATCGAGGTCATCCCGACCACCTCCCCCGAGTCGAGCCAGACCACGCGGCTGATCTCGACGCTGCGCGCCGAGGTGATCCCCAAGGCCGCGGCGGGCACCACGCTGCGGGTCTACGTCGGCGGGGCGACGGCCGTGTACGCCGACTTCGCCAGCGTGCTCGGCGGCAAGCTGCCGCTGTTCGTCGGGCTGATCGCGGCGCTCGGCTTCGTGCTGCTGGTGGTGGCCTTCCGCTGCCTGCTGGTGCCGCTCACCGCGGCGCTGATGAACCTGCTCGCCGCGGCGGCCTCGTTCGGGGTGGTCACCGCGTTCTTCCAGTGGGGCTGGGGCTCGGACGCGCTGGGCATGGGCGGGCCGGGGCCGGTGGAGGCCTTCCTGCCGGTGATGATGCTGGCGATCCTGTTCGGCCTCTCGATGGACTACCAGGTGTTCCTGGTCTCCCGGATGCACGAGGAGTGGGTGCAGCACCGGGACAACGCCCGCGCGGTGAAGATCGGCCAGGTGGAGACCTCGCGGGTGATCACCGCGGCGGCGACCATCATGATCTGCGTGTTCTGCGCCTTCGCCTTCGGCAGCCAGCGGATCATCGGCGAGTTCGGCCTCGGGCTGGCCACGGCGGTGGCGCTGGACGCCTTCGTGCTGCGCACGGTGCTCGTCCCGGCGGTGATGCACCTGTTCGGGCGGGCCAACTGGTGGCTGCCGGGCTGGCTGGACCGGATCCTGCCGCACCTGCACGTCGAGCCGCCGGCCCAAGGCGCGGCGCCCGAACCGGTGCCGGTACCAGTGCCGCAGCGTGCGCCGGTGCGGGGCCCGGGCGCCCGGCCGCCGCTGCTTCCCGCGCCGCGGCCGGCCCCGGCCAAGATCCGCGCGTACTGACCGGCGGGTTGATCGAACTGGGCTGACTGAACACTGGGCTGATCGAATACTGCGCCGAACGCCGCCTGCGGTGGCGGACGACCGGCGGCGGCCCTTCGATGGGAAGCGGACACAGCCCCGTGGACACAACCCCGTGGACACAGCCCGTCGACCCGCGGAGCCCGGAGGGTGCGCGTATGGATTTCGGCGTCGTGCTGCAGACCGACCCGCCCGCGACCAGGCTGGTCGACACGATGCGGCGGGCCGAGCAGCTGGGCTTCGGCTACGGCTGGACCTTCGACTCCACGGTGCTGTGGCAGGAGCCGTTCGTCATCTACTCGCGGATCCTGGCCGCCACCGAGCGGCTGCGGGTCGGGCCGCTGGTGACCAACCCGGGCACCCGGGACTGGTCGGTGCTGGCCTCGCTGTTCGCGACGCTCAACGACATGTACGGAAACCGCACGGTGTGCGGGATCGGCCGGGGCGACTCGGCGCTGCGGATGATCGGGCGCAAGCCCGAGACGCTCGCCGCGGTCGGCGCGTGCATGCGGGCGGTCAAGGACCTGGCCGAGGGCCGGGAGACCGAGCTGGGCGGCGTCACGGTCCGGATCCCGTGGGTGCGCGGCGGACGGCTGCCGGTCTGGATGGCGGCCTACGGTCCCAGGGCGCTGCGGATGGTCGGCGAGCAGGCGGACGGCTTCGTGCTGCAGTGCGCGGACCCTGACATCGCGCGCTGGACGATCGGCACGGTGCGCGCGGCGGCCGAGGAGGCGGGCCGCGATCCGGCCGGGATCACCGTGTGCGTCTCAGCGCCCGCATACATCGGCCGGGACCTGGAGCACGCGCGGGAGCAGACCCGCTGGTTCGGCGCGATGGTCGGCAACCACGTGGCCGACCTGGTCGCCCGGTACGGCGAGCACGGCCCGATTCCCAAGGCCCTGACGGACTATGCCCGGACTCGAGACGGCGCCGGTGACAGTGTCGGCAACAGCGGCAGTGGCAATGGCAATGGCGACGGCGCTGCGCCCCGCTGCCGGAGCGGCCACCCGTCCGCCGACCTCGTCCCCGACGCCGTCGTGGATCGCTTCTGCCTGCTCGGCCCGGCCTCCGCGCACCGCGACCGGCTCGCCGAACTGGCCGCGCTGGGCGTGGACCAGTTCGCCCTCTACCTCATGCACGACCAGCCGGAGCAGACGCTGGAGGCGTACGGCCGGGATGTGATTCCCGCATTCTGACGGGCTCTCAGAGTTCTGTGACGTAAGTCACAGGGCCGCAGTACCCTGTCGGACGTCTATAAGGGGAAACGGGCGAGGGCGGGGAGTACATGAACGCACTGAAAACGACGTCATCAGGCACCTTCGGAAGCACCGACGCGATCTGGAATGCCGAGAAGTTCCACCGGGAGCTGGAGGCCGCGACGGGCGGGTACGCCAAGGCTGATCCGTTTCCGCACGCGGTCTTCGAGGACATGCTCCATGCCGATCCGGCGATCATGAAGGCCTTTCCCGACGCGGACTGGCCCGCCTGGACCGCGCTGGGCGACACCTATCAGTTCCACAAATTCAGCTGCTCCGATATCGAGGCCATCCCGGAGCCGTTCGCCGGGCTGATCCACGAACTGTCGGCACCGACCTTCCTGCGGGCGCTGGAACAGCTCACCGGTATCAAGAAGCTCATCCCGGACCCGCATCTCAAGGGCGGCGGGCTGCACCTGAGCGGCCCGGGCGGGGTGCTCGCGCCGCACACGGACTTCCACCTCTACGAGCCGCTCGCGGTCTATCGGCGCATCAATGTCCTGGTCTACCTGAACGAGGACTGGGAGGAGTCCTTCGGCGGCTGCCTCGAGCTGGGTCCGGTGGGCTCGACCCCGAAAGTCGTGGTGCCCCGTTGGGGCACGGTCATGGTCTTCACCACCGACAACCACTCGGTCCACGGCTTCCCGAAGCCCATCGCCGAGGGGCGCTGGCGCCGGTCGATCGCGCTGTACTACTACACCGCCGAGGAGACCAGGGAGTTCCAGGGCGACACGACCACCTACTGGCGTGAGCACGGTGCCCAGTCCGGCCCGGTCAGGAAGGCCCGGCTGGGGCTCTATCGGTTGCTGAACCAGACCTCGAAGGCCATCTCGCTGCTGGCCCACCTGGTCAACCCGAACCAGGGCATGGGCTGGTGGAGGTCGCGCAAGCTGCGCGTGTCGAAGCAGCCTTAGCCGGGCACGTTGCCGAGGCCGGGCAGCACCACGGCGTTCGGCAGCAGCGTGAGCGCGGATCCGGGAAGCCAGAGCTTCGAGCCGCGGATCCCGGATCCGACCACCACGCGGGGCGCGGCGGCGACCGCCTCGTCGATCAGGATCGGCCAGTCGGCGGGCAGGCCGACCGGGGTGATGCCGCCGTACTCCATGCCGGTCAGCGTCACGGCTTCGTCCATCGGCGCGAAGGAGATCTTGCGCGCGCCGAGGTGGCGGCGGGCCAGGCCGTTGACGTCGGCGCGGGTGGTGGCCAGCACCATGCATGCCGCGTAGGTGACCTCTCCGGCACGCTTGGCCGCCACGATGACGCAGTTCGCCGACTCGTCCAGGCCCACGCCGTACTCGGCGCAGAACGCGGCGGTGTCGGCGAGGTCGGGGTCGATCGCGCCGACCTGGATCAGGTCGAGCGGCAGGACGGCGGCGTGCTCGGCCAGGGCCTTGGCGGTGGGGACGGCCAGTAGTTCGGGGCGTCCGGCGGCGGGTTCGAGGACGACGTTCGTGGTCACGGGTCCAAGCATGCCACGGGGCAGTCGGGCCGGACTTCGGCGGGCGGGCGGCGAGCAGGACGGGCGGACAACGTGGGCTGAGCGGGTGTAGCAGCCGTCAGCGTCAGAGCTTGCGGTAGTCGCGGGCTTCCTCGGCAGCGGCGAGCACCGTCCGGGCGTCAGCTCCGGAGGCCGCGGCGACGGCTGCCGACACGGCGCCCTCGACCAGCGGCGCGTCCGCCAGCATTGCGGTCGCGGACAGGACCGGCGGGTCCCCGGCGTCGTCCTCGCCGTCCAGCAGCAGCTTGACGGTCAGCACGGCGCTGCCGAGGTCGGCCAGGACCACCACGCCCGCGCCCCGGTCGGCGGCGCGCACCGCCTGCTCGATCAGCTCGCTGCTGGTGCCCAGGCCGCCGTCGGGCAGGCCGCCGGCCGCCTCGACCGGGACCTCCTCGCCGCCGAGTTCGCGGACCAGTTCGGCGACGCCCTCGGCGATGCGGGCGCTGTGCGAGACCAGGACGAGGCCGACCCGGGCCGGAGCCGACGTCTCCTCGCGCGTCGTCACCGCGTCTTCGAGAGTCACGGCGTCACTCGTCGCCGGACGCCGCGGCGGCGCGGGCCGTGTCACGCAGGGCCCTGAGGATTAGCACGGTGGACGCCGCGCCGGGATCCTGGTGGCCGATGCTGCGCGGGCCGAGATAGCTCGCCCGGCCCTTCGAGGCCTGCATCGGGATGGTGGCCAGCGCGCCCGACTCGGCCGCGGCGACGGTGGCGTCCAGCGCCTTGAGCAGCGGGGTGTCGCTCGCCGCGGCGTCGCTGAGTGCTGCGACGGCCGGGGCGAGCGCGTCCACCATGGTCTTGTCGCCGTCGCGGGCCGCACCCAGCTTGCGGATCGCGGCGAGCGCCGCGTCGAGCGCGCCCGAGAGGCCGGCCAGGTCGACGTCGGGCGCATCGGACAGCGCGTTGCCCGCGCGGCGGAACGCGCTGCCGTAGAGCGGCCCGGCCGCGCCGCCCACCTTCGAGATCAGCGTGGTGCCGGTCAGCGAGAGCACGGTGCCGGGCGTGCGCGGGGCCGCGGTGTCCAGCACCCTGATCACGCTGGCGAAGCCGCGGTCCAGGTTCGTGCCGTGGTCGCCGTCGCCGATCGCCGCGTCGAGCTCGGTCAGACGCACCTTGTTCGCCTCGACGGAGGCGGCGACGCGGGTGATCCAGTCGACGAAGAACGCGGTGTCCACGTCAGCGGCCCCAGCGCAGCGCGGGCGTCTCCACCGGCGCGTCCCACAGCTCGGTGAACTGGTCGGTGAGCTTGCAGACGGTGAGCGAGAAGCCCTGCATCTCCAGGCTGGTGATGTAGTTGCCGACCAGGTTGCGGGCGATCGTCACGCCCCGCTCGGTGAGCAGCCGGTGCACCTCGCGGTACGCGATGTAGAGCTCGATCAGCGGCGTGCCGCCCATGCCGTTGACCATGACCAGGACGTTCCCGTCCAGCGGGAGGTCGTCGGTGATCGCGTCCAGGGCGGTCTGCACGAGCTCGGCGGCCGGGGCGATCCGGCCGCGCCGGCGGCCCGGCTCGCCGTGGATGCCCACGCCGATCTCGATCTCGGAGTCCTCGAGCGCGAAGCCCGGCTTTCCGGAGGCGGGGGTGGTCGCGGCGTTCAGCGCGATGCCGAAGGAGCGGCTGCTCGCGTTGACCTGTTCGGCGACGGCCGTGACGGCGGCCAGGTCCGCGCCCTGCTCGGCCAGCGCCCCGGCGATCTTCTCCACGAACACGGTCGCGCCGGTGCCGCGCCGCCCGGCGGTGTAGAGCGAGTCCTCGACCGCGACGTCGTCGTTGACCAGGACCGAGGCGACCGCGATGCCCTCCTCCTCGGCGAGCTCCGCGGCCATCTGGAAGTTGAGCACGTCCCCCGTGTAGTTCTTGACGATCTGCAGGACCCCGGCCCCGCCGTTCACCGCCCGCGCCGCGGCCAGCATCTGGTCCGGCACCGGGGAGGTGAACACCTCGCCGGGGCAGGCGGCGTCGAGCATGCCGTAGCCGACGAAGCCGCCGTGCAGCGGTTCGTGGCCGGAACCGCCGCCGCTGACCAGGCCGACCTTCCCGGCTCTGGCGCCGCCCGCGCGCAGCACCACCCGGCCCTCCAGGTCCACGGCGAGCGAGGGGTGCGCGGCGGCCATTCCCTCGAGCGCGTCGGCGACGACGTTGTCGGGCGCGTTGATCAGCTTCTTCACATTCTTGATTATGCCCGCAAGACGGGTGGGGCGGGAGCGCGGCGGCGGGCGGAAATCCAGTTGCCGGAAGGGCGTGGCACTGACAGCGTGCGGTGGATGGACGTCGAGTGGCGGGCGCTGACCGAGAAGGACGTCCCGGCCTGGGCCGAACTGCTGCGGGCGGCCGAGGAGGTCGACCGCGCGGACGAGCACTACAGCGAGGCGGATCTCGCCGAGGAGTTCGTCGATCCGCGGTTCGACCCGGAGCGCGGCTCGCTGGCCGCCTTCGCCGGGGAGTCGATGATCGCGCTCGGCGTGCTGAACATGAGCTCACCCCTCGACGCAGTGCATCGGATGGCTCATTTCGGGGCGGTGCACCCGGCCCATCGCGGCCATGGGCTCGGAACCAGGCTGCTGACGTGGGCGCCCACCGCGGCCAGGCCGCTGCACGACGAGCGCTACCCGGACGTCGCGCTCGTGCTGGACACCCGGCACATCTCGACCAACACCGCGGCCGGCGAGCTGTTCAACCAACAAGGCTTCACGCCCAACCGCTACTACCACGGGATGAAGCGCGAGCTGGGCGCCGACCTGCCGCCGGTCGCCGATCTTCAGGGCATAGACATCGTGCCCTACTCCCCCGCGCTGGATGAGCAGGCACTGTACGTCAAGAACGAGTCGTTCAAGGACCACTGGGCCTCGGCGCCGCGCACCCCGGAGCAGTGGCGGTACGAGTTCGCGGAGAGCGTGAGCTTCCGGCCAGACCTCTCATACGTCGCGCTCGACGCGGCGGACAGCTCGGCAGTCGGCGTGATCCTCACCAAGTACTACGAGGCCGACGCTCAGGCCACCGGGCGGCGTGACGCGCACATCGCCATTTTAGGGACGCTGCGGGCGGCGCGCGGGCGCGGCGTGGCGACGGCGCTGCTCGGCACGGTGCTGCACGCGGCGCGGGCGGCCGGCTTCGACTCGGCTTCACTCGGCGTGGACGCGCAGAACCCGACCGGCGCGCTCGGCGTGTACGAACGCGCCGGGCTGACCGTCAAGGACACCTGGATCAACTACTCCCGACGGCTCTAAACTCGGCGAAGGGCTCACCCGTTCGGCGGCAACGCGCGGTATCGGGCGGCCCGGGACGTCGAGACTGGTGCCGGTGGCACCCGGTCCGGCCCTCCCGCTGCGGTCCGGTTCGTCTGGCGAGTGGAGGTCTCGGCACATGTTCCAGATCCTGTGGTCGCTCATCGCCGGTCTGATCATCGGGGGCATCGCCCAGTTGATCCTGCCCGGCAAGCAGAACATCCCGGTGTGGCTCACGCTGCTGCTCGGCATCGCCGGGGCGTTCCTCGGCAACGGCATCGCGTCCTGGATCGGCGTACGGCACACCGGCGGGGTGGACTGGATCCGGCACATCCTGCAGATCGGCATCGCGATGGCGCTGATCTCGGCGCTGACGCCGGTGTGGGTCGGTCGTGACAAGAGCAGGACCAACACCGGCGGCTGACGCACAGCCACGACCAGGCGGCTCGGGCGGCTCGGGCGGCTCGGGCGGCTCGAACCGAGCAGCTCAGGCGGTACGGCGGCGCAGGGTGACCGCGCCCAGGGCGAGGGCCAGCGCCGCCGACCCGCCGACGACCGCCAGGTCCCGCCCGACCAGCCCGCTGACGCCCTGCTCCCGGGTCAGCCGGGTCATCGCGTCCACCGCATAGGACAGCGGCATGACGTCCGAGATCCAGCGCAGCACCGTGGCCATGGACTCGCGCGGCGTGAACAGCCCGCACAGCAGGAACTGCGGCAGGATGAACGCCGGCAGGAACTGGACGGCCTGGAACTCGGTGGCCGCGAAAGCCGAGACGAACAGGCCCATGGCCGTGCCGAGCAGGCCGTCCCCGACCGCGACGACGAACAGCAGCCAGGTCGGGCCGCTCACGTGCAGTCCGAGCGGGCCGAGGGTCAGCCCGAACGCGATCGCGGCCTGGAGCAGGGCGAGCAGCCCGAAGGCCAGCGCGTAGCCGAGCACCAGGTCGAGCTTGGCCAGCGGCATGGTCAGCAGCCGCTCCAGGGTGCCGCTGGACCGCTCGCGCAGCGTGGCCACCGAGGTGACCAGGAACATCACGATCAGCGGGAAGATCCCGAGCAGCGGCGCCCCGGTGCGGTCGAAGACCTGCGGCGCGCCGTCGAACACGTACTTGAGCAGGACCAGCAGGACGCAGGGCACGACGAGCAGCAGCGCGATGGTGCGCGGGTCGTGCCGAAGTTGGGTCAGCACGCGGCGGGCCGTGGCGAGGGTGCGCACGGCGCTCGCGCGCAGCGGGCTGTGCGGCGCGGCGGCCAGCGGGCCGGCGGACGTGGCCGATACGACATTCGTACTCATCGGTTCCCCTTTACTGGCTCGGCCGCTGCTGTCTTCGCGGTCTGATCGGCCCCTGCGACGAGCGCGAGGAAGGCCTCTTCGATCTCGCGCGCCCCGGTGCGGGCCAGCAGCGCGGCGGGCGTGTCGTCGGCGATGATCCGGCCCTCGCGCATCAGCAGCAGGTGCTGGCAGCGGGAGGCCTCGTCCATGACATGACTGGAGATCAGCAGGGTGGCCCCGGCGTCGGCGAGGGAGTGGAACAGCTCCCACAGCTCGTGGCGCAGCACGGGGTCGAGGCCGACGGTCGGCTCGTCGAGCACCAGCAGGTCGGGCGCGCCGAGCAGGGCGGCGGCAAGCGAGACCCTGGCGCGTTGGCCACCGGAGAGCCGGGCCACCAGGTCGCGCTCCCGCCCCTCCAGCCCGACCTGGCCGACCACCCGGGCGATCGCGGAGCGCGGGGCGCCGAGCACGGCGGCGAAGTACTGCAGGTTCTCGGCCACGGACAGGTCCGCGTAGACGGACGGGGCCTGGGTCACGTAGCCGACCCGGTGGCGCAGCGACGGGTGCCCGGCCGGGCGTCCGAGCACCCGGACCTCGCCGCCGTCGGTCTTCTGCACGCCGACGATCGAGCGCATCAGCGTGGTCTTGCCGCAGCCGCTGGGGCCGAGCAGCCCGGTCACCGTGCCGGGGGCGATGTCCACGTGCAGATCGTCCAGGACCGTGCGTCCGCCGCGCACGACGCGCAGGTCGCGCACCTCCAAGGCGGGAGCGGCCGCGGATCCGGGCGCGGTCGGCGGACCGGCCGAGTAATTAATCATGCGATTAGTTTCTTCCGGCGGGGCTTCGCTGTCAATCGGGCCGTCCTGTCAATCAGGCTGCCAAGTCAACCGGGCCGCGCCGTCAGCCGCCGCCGGGCGGCTCAGTCTCCGGTCAGGTAGCGCTGCAGGGTCGGGGCGAGCAGCGGCACCAGCTCCTCGGCCGGGGTGGAGGCCAGCGGCTCGACCCCGATCACGTAGCGGCCCATGATCAGTCCGACCGCCTGGGTCATCGCCAGTTCGGCGCGCAGCTCCGGCTGCGGGACGTCCAGCGCGGCAGCGAGCGGGCCGACCACCTCGCGGGCCATGAAGCCGCGCAGCAGCCGGGCCAGCTTCTCGTTGGTGGCGGCGGCGCGCAGCACCGCGAGCACCCGCTCGCGCCCGGCCGGGTCCTCCAGCATCGCCAGCAGGAAGCGGATCAGCCGCTCGCCGACCCGGTCGCGATCGCCGCCGAGCACCTGGGCGGCCAGCTCGCGCGGCTGGAACGGGAAGTCGAGCGCGGCGAGGAACAGCTGGTCCTTGGTGCCGAAGTAGTGGTGCACCAGTGCGGAGTTGACCTCGGCGGCGCGGGCGACGGCGCGCATGCTGGTGTTCTCGTAGCCGTGCGCGGCGAACTCGGTGCGGGCCGCGGCCAGGATCTCCTGCCGGGTGTCCGCGCCGCCCGGCCGCCGGCCGGCCTTCTTGCGCGCCGTCGCCGGGATCTGGCCGTCGGCGCCGTCCCCGTCCCCGTTCCCGGCTCCGTGCCCGGTTACCGCCCCGTTCGCCTCGCTCTGTCCGCTCACCGGCTCATTATCACCGCCTCGGGGCGCCGGATAGGATGACCGACATGAACGTACGCAGGCTGACTCTCCCCTCCGACGACTCCCCGATACTCGTGGCCCCGCAGGTCGCCGAGGCCCTGGCAGCCGGCGAGCCGGTGGTGGCGCTGGAGTCCACGATCATCAGCCACGGGCTGCCGCGGCCCGACAACCTGCGGATCGCCCGCGAGATCGAGGGGGCCGTGCGCGCGGCCGGGGCGGTCCCGGCGACGATCGCGGTGGTGGACGGGGTCGCCCGGGTGGGGCTGGACGAGGCGGGGCTTACCGCGATCGCCGAGCGGGACGACGTGGCCAAGGCCAGCGTGCGCGATCTCGGCTTCGTCGTCGCGCGCGGCGGGAGCGCGGCGACCACGGTGGCGGCCACCGCGCACCTGGCCGAGCAGGCCGGGATCCGGCTGTTCGCGACCGGCGGCCTCGGCGGGGTACACCGGGGCGCGCAGGAGAGCTGGGACGAGTCGGCGGACCTGGTCGCGCTGGCCCGCACCGGGATCGCCGTGGTGTGCTCGGGGGTGAAGTCGATCCTGGACGTGGCGGCCACCCTGGAGCGGCTGGAGAGCCTGAACGTGGCGGTGGTCGGCTACGGCACCGAGTCCTTCCCCGGCTTCTATATCAGCGACTCGGGCCACCGGCTGGACTGGCGTGCGGACTCGCCGGCCGAGGTCGCCGCGGTGATCAGGGCGCGCGAGGCGCTCGGGCTCGGGCATCAGGGCCTTGTGGTCGCCAACCCGCTGCCCGAGGACGAGCAGCTGGACGCGCAGGTGCACGACCGGGTGCTCGGCGAGGCGCTCGCGGCACTGGACGCGCAGGGGGTCACCGGCAAGGCGGTGACGCCGTTCCTGCTGGAGTTCTTCCACCGCCGGACCGAGGGCGAGAGCCTGCGCGCGAACGTGCGGCTGGTGTTGCGCAACGCGCAGCTGGCCGGGCGGATCGCCGCCGAGCTGGCGGCCGGGGCTGCGTGAATAAGAACTCTGCTCCCCACACCGTGGTCCTGCTCGGCGACGTGATGACGGATCTGCTCGCCCGGCTGGACGGCCCGCTGGTCCCGGCCAGCGACAGCCCGGCCCGGATCACCGCCGAGGGCGGCGGGGCGGCTGCGAACACCGCGAGCTGGCTGGTCGGGCTGGGCGTGCGCGCAGTGCTGCTGGGCCGGGTCGGGGACGATCCGGCCGGACGATCCGCGGCGGACGGGCTGCGGGCCGCCGGGGTCGAGGTGCGGTTCGCGATCGACCCCGTGCTGGCTACCGGCACGGTCATCGTCCTGGTCGAGCCCGGCGGCGAGCGCACGATGGTGCCCGACCCGGGCGCCAATGCCGCGCTGACCATGCAGGATCTGCCGACCGAGGCGTTCACCCGTGGCGCGCACCTGCATCTGTCCGGGTACACGCTGCTCAAGCCGGGCAGCCGAGCCGCGGGTCTGGCCGCGCTGGATCTGGCACGGGCAGCCGGAATGACCGTGTCCGTAGACGTCGCCTCAGTAGGACCGCTGTGCACGGTCGGGGCGTACCGGTTCCTCGACTGGATCGACGGGATCGACGTGCTGTTCGCGAACCGCTCGGAGGCGGCGTTCCTGGCCACCGGAGACGCGGCCGACGACGATCCGCAGGTGACGACGGCCATCCTCGCCCGACGCTGCGGCCTCGCCGTCGTGAAGCTCGGTGCGGACGGCGCGTCGGCCCGAGGCCCGGCAGGCGTGTTCGAACACGCAGACGCGGTCCGGCTCGATCCTCACGCGGCGGTCGACAGCACGGGAGCGGGCGACGCCTTCGCGGCCGGGTTCCTGCACGGCTGGCTGACCGGATTGCCGACAGCAGACGCGTTGCGTTCCGGCTGCGCCCTCGCCGCTCGGGCCGTGTCCGCGATCGGCGCACGGTCTGGAATCGGACTGTAACCGCCTTAATCTAGCTAAAAATATCCATATGTGATATGATGTCAGTTTCCATGGTTAACATGTCGGCATGTGCTACGCAACCGATGCCGCTCCGCCGCTCTACGGCGCTCCGATCACCACCACGACCAGCACGCGACTGCTGCTGACCGCCGCCGACGGCGCCCCGTGTGCAGCCTTCCAGTCGTTGCCCGCCGAGCCGGGCGGGCCGGGCGTGCTCGTCCTGCCGGACAACCGTGGCCTGTTCGGCTTCTACGAACAGCTCACCGTGCGCCTGGCCGAGCAGGGCCTGCCCGCGCTGGCGGTCGACTACTTCGGACGCAGCGCCGGGCCCGCGTACCGGGACCGGCCGGCCGAGTTCGCCGAGCTGCCGAACCTCATGACGCATCTGCGTGCCCTGACCCGCGACGGACTCTACGCCGACTTCGACGCCGGGATCGCCCAGCTGCGCGACCCGGAAGGCGCCGCATGCCGACAGGTGATCTCGCTCGGCTTCTGCATGGGCGGGCGCTTCGCCTTCCAGACCGCGCACCGCCGCTTCGGGCTGGCCGGGGCGATCGGGCTGTACGGGTTCCCGGACGAGCTGAACGGGGCGCCCGGGCCGATCCAGCTCGCACCGGAGCTGACCGCGCCGGTCCTGGGCCTGTTCGCCGGCGCCGACGAGGGCATCCCGGCGACGATGGTCGCAGCGTTCGACGACGCCCTCGCGGCCGCCGGGAACCGGCGCGAGATCTTCACCTATCCCGGCGCGACGCACGGATTCTTCGAGGCCGGCGCGGCGTCGTCCGCCGAGCAGTGCGCGGACGTGTGGCGGCGGGTGCTCGCCTTTGCCCACGAACTAAGAGCGACCGAGGAATGGGGGTCGGCGTCGCGGGCCGATGGCTCTCGCCTGGCTGCGTTGTCGTCGCTCTTCGAGCGCGCTTCGCGAACAGTCGACGCAGAACACCGCTGAGCCTCCCTCCTCCGCCTTGCCAGACTCGGCCCTCGACCCGCTCCTTGATCCGACCCCCATTCCTCGGTCGCTCTAAGCTGAACCGGTGCCCGTGCCCCCGCCGCCCCAGTTCGCCGTCCGCGAGTTCCAGCTCGTCGTCCTGCGCAGGATGGCCGACTTCCAGCCGGAGCTGGTCGAGCGCGCCCGCGGCGAGCTCGGCGCCACCGTCACCGAGATGCGCGAGGCCAACGCGCACTGGCAGCGGATGATCCGCTCGCCCAGGTTCCGCGGCGTGCTCGCCGCGCTGCGCGGGTTCCTCGGCGCGCCGGTCAGCGACGAGGAGCGCCGGATCGGCGACCTGGTCTGCCGGGCCGCGCGCTGGCGCCTGCCGCTCTGGCCTGACCTGCTCTACGAGGTCATGACCGGGCCGGGCGGGATGCTGCTGGCCGAACTGCTGGTGCGCGATCCGACCACGCGGCCGCCGCAACTGGAGCGTCTCAGTGACCTGACGCCGTGGTCCTGCGTGATCGGGGATGTGGAGCGCGCCTTCGCCCCGGTGCGGCACCGGGACGGCTCCGCGCCGAGCCGGTGGACCATGCAGTTCACCGCGCCGGACGAGGACGGCAAGCCGGTCGGGGCGACGGCCGAGTTCGTCTGGGGCCTGCTGCAGACCGTGCGGACTGACGACGGGTTCTGATCGGGCCCAGCCCGGTCCAGCCCAACCCGGTCAGCCCCGTCAGGCCGCTTCCGCTCGGGCGTCGTGCCGGTCCCGGGCCTGCAGCACGTCCGGCACGTGCTTCTCGACCCAGGTCTTGAGCGCGTCGGTCAGGTCCGCCGCCTGCCGGCCGAGCGGGGTGAGGCTGTAGTCCACCCTTGGCGGGATCACCGGGTGCGCGTCACGCAGCACGAAGCCGTCGCGTTCCAGGGTCTGCAGGGTCTGCGCCAGCATCTTCTCGCTGACTCCGCCGATCCGGCGGCGCAGCTCGTTGAACCGGTACGGATGCTCGCGCAGCGCGTCCAGGATCAGCACGCCCCACCGGCTGGTGACGTGGTCGAGCACACCGCGCGAGGGGCAGTTCTGGTCGAACACGTCGCCGGGGCGCGACGGGTACGCGGCCACGCCCTGATCAGTAACACTTACCACCATGCTAGTACCTTACTTCAAAGTGGGTACTATCGAAAAGTTAGCTACCTGGCTAGCGTAGCTGCTGCACGCTACAGCGGCGTAACACAGCAGACCGCACTACAGAGGAGCATTGCAATGATCGTAGTCACCGGGGCCACCGGACAGCTCGGCCGCCTCGTCATCGACGCCCTGCTCGAGACCGTCCCCGCCGACCAGCTGGTCGCGGCGGTGCGCAATCCGGAGAAGGCCGCCGACCTGATCTCGCGCGGCGTCCAGGTGCGCGAGGCCGACTACGACCGTCCGGAGACCCTGGCACTCGCCTTCGCCGGCGCCGACAAGCTGCTGCTGATCTCCGGCAGCGAAGTCGGGCTCCGGATGCCGCAGCACACGAACGCGATCAACGCCGCGAAGGCGGCGGGTGTCGGGCTGCTGGCGTACACCAGCCTGCTGAAGGCTGACGAGGCGCGGATGAAGCTGGCGGCCGAGCACCAGGCCACCGAGCAGCTCATCCGCGAGTCCGGAGTGCCGTTCGCCCTGCTGCGGCACGGCTGGTACACCGAGAACTACACCGGCAACCTCGCCCCGGCGCTCGAGTTCGGCGCGATCCTGGGCAGCTCGGGCGAGGGCCGGGTGGCCGGGGCGACCCGCGAGGACTACGCCCGCGGCGACGCGGCCGTGCTGCTCGCCGACGGCCAGGAGAACACCGTGCACGAGCTGAGCGGCGACACCGCCTGGAGCGCCGCCGAGCTGGCCGCCGAGGTCTCCGCGCAGAGCGGGAAGCAGGTCGTCTACACCGACGTGCCGCCGGCCGAGTACGCCAAGGTGCTGGTCGGTGCGGGTCTGCCGGAGCCGTTCGCCGAGATCGTCGCCGACAGCAGCGCCGCCACCGGACGCGGCGAGCTGGCCACCGCGACCGGCGAGCTGAGCCGCCTGATCGGCCGCCCGACCACCCCGCTGGCCGACTCGGTCGCCGCGGCGCTCAAGGCGCTGCAGGGCTAAGGCGGAAACCCCGGACCCTCTTCGATTCCCGGGCGCGCCCGCCGCGCGCCCGGGAATCGTGCGCGGTACGGACGATGTTGCACCGGACGGTCATCCAGACCGGGCGGACGGGAGACGGGTCATGGCGGACGGCATCGGTGTCAGGGAGCTGCGTCTAGTGGTGACGGCCGCGGACTACGAGGCCGCGCTCGAGTTCTACCGCGACACGCTCGGCCTGCCCCAGCGCGCGGCCTACAGCTCCCCCGGCGGCCGGGTGACCATCCTGGAGGCGGGCCGGGCCACCCTGGAGATCGCCGATCCCCCGCACGCCGAGTACATCGACCAGGTCGAGGTGGGCCGACGGGTCGCCGGGCACATCCGGGTCGCCTTCGAGGTGGTCGACGCCGACCAGGCGACCGCGCAGGCCGCCGCCGCGGGCGCGACCGTGCTCGCCCGGCCGGTGCTCACGCCGTGGAACTCGCGCAATGCGCGCCTGGAGGGTCCCGCCGGGCTCCAGTTGACGCTCTTCCAGGAACTCGGCGCCGACGGCGACACTGACGGCGCGGCCGAGCCGGAGCCGACCGGCTGACAGCCCGGCCCGCGGCCAAGATCGCGACCACGATCGCATCGGCCGATTAGTCTGATTCGCGAAGAATCAGACCTTTTCCTGTAAATCAGAACGCTTTGACCCAGCCGTGCTCGACCGCGCGGGCTCCGGCCTGGAACCGGCTGCGCGCGCCGAGCCGCTGGGTGAGCTCGGCGGTGATCCGGCGGCTGGTGCGCACCGAGACCCCGAGCTTGCGGGCTATCACGTCGTCGGTCCAGCCCTCCGCGAGCAGCGTGATGATCGCCTGCTCCTGCCCGGTCAGGCCCTGGTCGTCGCGGTGCTTCTCCTGGCCGACCGGCTTCGCGCTCTGCCACATCTGCTCGAACAGCGCGCACAGCGCCGCCACCATGCCGGGGCCGCGCTGGACGACCGCGCCGGTCTTGCTGTGCTCGGGATTGACCGGGATCAGCGCCTGCTTGCGGTCGAAGATGACCATGCGCAACGGCAGCGTGGGCAACGTGCGCACCTGCCCGCCGGTCTCCGCGAGCCAGCGCAGATACGTCAGCGTGGGCGGGTCGTTGCGCGCGCTGTCCAGGTAGATGGTGCGCATGACCGTGCCGCGTTCGAGCGCCTCCTGATCCAGGGGCTTGCTCGCCGCCATGCTCTGCTCACTCTGCGCGCCGCCCGTGTTGAAGCCCATCACCTCGCTCAGGCCTGCGTGCGCGCGCGCCTCGAGCCAGGACCGCACCGCGTCGATGCCCACCAGCTGCTCGATGTCCGAGTGCTGGCGCGAGGGGTTCAGGTCGGCGTAGTCGGCCACCACGGCCGCGACCGCCGCGCGGCTGGCCGCGATCTGGCGCTGCCGCTCGACCAGCTCGGCCTCCTGCTCGGCCAGCAGCGAGGAGAGCCCCACCTCGGGGTTGACCAGGCGCAACGCCCCGGGGGCCTCCCAGGACGGGCGCAGCAGCGAGAGCCGGGCCAGTTCGTCGAGACCGCCGCGCACCTGCGCATCGGTCCAGCCGAGGCCCTCGGCGAGCTGCGCCACTCCGATGCGCGGCTCCGCGAGCATCGCGCGGTACACCTTCTCCGCGTCCAAACTGACGCCCAGTGCTTCCAGCATGGCAAGCCCCCAACGATCGGTTGCTCCTCGGCCCGGCGTGCAGGTCCCTGCACAGCAAGATTCTGCCACACCGAAATCCTGGCCCATAGCCTTCATCTGACGGAACATCGGGATATGTATCTCATCAATTCCCGGCTGACGGCCGAGGAGACCACCATTAGCGCCAACGATCTTCGCCGACTTTTGACGGATATCGCAGATCCCGACGATTGCCTGGAACACCTCTACGCGGAGACCGGGGCCCGCGAGGCCAGGCTCGCACTCTTCCTGTGCCACCCGGACCTCGCCGCCGCCGAGTCGGCCGCCGCCGATCTCTGTATGCGCGCTCTGACCAGCTATCCGGAGCTGCGCGGTTGGTCCATGGACTACTGCGGGGCAGGGCTGGTGCCGGGCACCGAGAAGATCCTGCTCGGCTGCTGAAAGCCGGGCAACAACTTGCTGCCACCGCAGGGTCATGACAGCTCGGAATGGTGACAGGCGGGGCCCACTCCGGCAAAATCCTGCCACGGGATAGCGGTAATACGAAGCGCCGCGGGCTTCGAATAACCTCCGTTCCACCCCATTCCCCCTGTTGTTTCATCCTGCGCGAAAGAGGCATTCCCCATGAAGCGTCTCCCCCGTCCCGCGGGCCTGATGGTCATCGCCGCCCTGATCTCGGCCACCCCCGCGCTCGCAGTCGCGACCCTGACCGTCGCGCCCGCCGCCTCCGTAGTCACCGCCGCGACCACCACCACGGCGACCACCGCGTCCAACATCTCCTGGGACTGATCGATGACGGAAACCATGTCCGCGCCCGTGCGGGTGCACCGCCGGGACCCCTCCGCGGCGCACCGCCCCTGGGCCGAGCCGGCCGCCGGGCGGACCGGTACGGCCCGCGCCGCCGCCGCACTGCTCGGCGCGGAGCTCGAGGAACTGACCCGGGACGAGTTGATCGCGCTCGTCCCGGAGCCCTGGCTGTTCGAGCGGATGGTGCCGGCCGGCCTGTTCACCAAGCTGCTGCGCCAAGGGCTCACGGTGCGCGTGCTGCACGGTCCGGCCCGACCGGGCGAACCTGCGCCGTTCCCGGCCCTGACCCGGCTGGGCACCGCCGCGCCGACCTCTTTCTCGCTGCCCTACCCGGTGATCGTCCGGGACCGTTCGGTGCTTTACATGCCGCATCCGGACCCACGGCACCCGATGGCCGGGCGGCTTGCGCCGCAGGCACATGTCGTAGCTGCACGTTCACTGGCGGTAGCCTTCGATCTGGCGTGGGCCGCGGCCTGCGGCGGGCAGGTTCCGAGCGCTCCGCCGCCGGGCCAGATCACCGCCGAGCAGCGGGAGATACTGCAGGTGCTCAGCAACGGGGTGACCGACGATCACGCCGCCGCGCAGCTGCACATGAGCCGGCGCACCTTCGCCCGGCGGGTGGCCTCGCTGATGGACAGCCTCGGGGCGACCAGCCGGTTCCAGGTCGGGGTGCAAGCGGCCCGGCGCGGGTTGATCTGAGCCGGACCGGCCCGGACACTACGGGCCGGGGTCGGGGCCAGGCCCACCGGTGCCGACCGTCGCGCAACCCACGCGCGGGCGGCGGCCAGTAGCAGCCCGGCCCGACCTCAGTCGTGCTTCACTTCGGTACTTCAGCTTCAACAGCAGTACTTCACCCACCCGGGGCGGGGTTCAGCCGTAGCGCCGGGTGGCGTCGAGCAGGCTCAGCACATTGCGGTGCGAGGCCATGATCGTCGGCGCCGCGCCCGGTCCCGCCGGGTAGCTCAGGTACGCCAGGTCGTCCGGCCCGGCGGCCCACGGGTCGTCCTCGAAGAGCCCCGCCGCGTCCGGATCCGCCAGCGTCGCGGGATCTGAGTCGACGATGACGGTGCGGTAGGCGCCGACCGGCAGGGCGATGCTCGCCTGCGCCACGATCACGCGCAGGCCGATGTCTTCACGCATGAATTTCAGGCGCTCCGCCGAGTAGCCCGGGTCCATCGGGACGTAGGCCGCGCCCGAGCGCAGGATGCCGAGCATCCCCACCACGAGCTCAGATGAGCGCTCACAACACAGGCCGACCAAATGGCCGCGGCGCACGCCGGCCATGCGTAGCCGGGCTGCGACGGCTCCCGCGCGTGTCCACAGCACCGCGTAGGTCAACTCCACGCCGTCGACGGTAACGGCCACTGCGTCCGGGTCTATACACAGCTGTTCGGCGATGAGCTGCGGGATGCTGGCCTCGAGCGGGAGGTCCCCGTCCGGGCCCGCGCAGGCCGCCAGCAGCGCCCATTCGGCCTCGGGGAGGCTGGAGAGCTCGCCGACGACCTCGTCGTGCCGGATCTGCCTGATCCGCTGCGACCGGATGACTCCGGCCGGCGGTCCGGCGGTACGGTCGGTGAATCGGATGAACATCCCCATCCCTCCGCTTGGCTGTCCCGAGGGAACCTGGAACTCTGAACGAGGTGATCAGGAAGCTAACAGTCTGGGTTCGAACGCTCGCGGTGCGTGGAGGAAACTGGCAAGAGTGTGCCAGCCTGCCCGCGCGGCGGCCCGAACGCACGGACGGGTCGGTAAGAACCCTGAGGAACCTGGCACATCAGGACTCTGTACACCTGATCGGGCAGGTCGGGCGGGCGGACGGCACGGGCGGTTTTCCGGGCCAATCAGAACGCTCAGACGAGCTCGCAGACCCTGCCGGAGCAGGCGAACTGCCGATGCTGCCGGAATCGGCACGTGCGAAACCGGTTCAGCAGCCCCCGGAACCGGTACCGTACGAGATCCTGTGACCGCGCTGCGCCCGAAATCCGAGCCGTCGAGCGGGACCCGACCCCGTACGGAGCCGTCGCTGTGGGATTCCGTCCCAAGGCCGGGATCGTCAACCCGCGACTGCCCGCGCCCGCCCGCCGCTGAGCCCGAAACCCCGCCTGAAGCCGAGCCCCAACCCCTGCTCAAGCCCGGCACCGCACGCGCGTCGGCTGGGCTGGACGGGTAGCGTGGATCATGAATCCTCCGGCGGCCGCCCCGAGTTCCCTCAGAACAGCGTCTCCGGCAGCGACCCCTCGAGGGTGAGCAGCAGCCGCTTGGCCTCCAGCCCGCCGCCGAAGCCGCCTATCCCCCCGTCCGCCGCGATCACCCGGTGGCACGGCACGACGATCGCGACCGGGTTGCTGCCCATCACGGTGCCCACCAGACGGGAGGCGCCGAGGGTACGCCCGGCCAGCAGCGCAAGCTCGCCGTAGCCGACAGTGCCGCCGAACGGGACCTGGTCGTAGAGCGTGGCCAGGATCGAGCGCTGCACGCCCGAGGTGAGCGACCAGTCCACCGGGACGGTGAACTCCTTGCACGCTCCGTCGAAGTACTCGCCCAGCTCCCGGACGATCTGCCTGCCGTACTCGTGTGCGTCCAGCGGGAGCGGCGGCTCGGCGGGGGCGAAGTTCCCGGTGATGGCGGCGATCGGATTGAAGCCGAGGCAGAGCAGGCCCTTCGGCGTCACCACCAGGGCCAGCGGCCCGACCGGTGAGTCGAACTCGCCCCACGCCGAGCCGGCGGGCAGCCGATGGCGCGTCTCCGGCACAGACATCCGGCTTCTCCTCTCCCCGCGGCGCCGCGCCCGAGCGGCCTCCGTGGTCGTCAAACCCCGCACCTGTTTGGTCTCTACCAAGCCTAAGCGTCGGCACTGACAACTCCCCCGGCGTCGGGTCCGGTGAGCGCCTCAGCCGCCGCCGCGGCCGAGCGGCTCAGCGAGCGCAGGGCGTTGCCGAGCGGCGAGCGGGCCCGCTTGCGGCCGGGCGCGGGGAACTCGCGGGCGAGATTCTCGGCGAGGTCGCGGACGGCTTCGCACAGCGCCGTGGCCCGACGCGATTCCGCAGGCCCCGGTCGCGGCGCGTCACGCAGGTCGCGCAGGGCGTCGACCAGTGCCCGAACCCGCCGCCAGTCGCGACTGAAGACGAGCGGCGCGGCACACCGCGCTGCGGCGTCGTAGGACCGGTCGACCGCGCGTAGAGCACTGACGACAGTGGCGCTGACAACAGTGGCGTCGCGACTCGCCCGGCCCGATTCCACCCGTCGCGCAACTGGATCGTCCGGGCTTGAGCGACTCGGGTCCAGGCGGACCGGTTCCGGCGGAGCTGGATCCTGATGCACTGACCCCTGACTCACTGATTCCTGCGGACCCACATCTGCCGGATCGTCACCTGACCGCACGTCATGCGCACGCTCATCGTCCGCGCGCGCAGTATTTATATATGTACCGTCCGCGCGGGCCTGCTCAGGCGGCGGTGCTGTCAGGGTCCGCATCGCGACGACGGCGGGCCGCCTGCGCATCGGAAAGCGCGGACGGGCCATCCCCGCGCCGAGCCCAGAGGCAAGCGTCGAGGCGCATTCGCGGGCCGGCAGCCCGGCTCGGCGCGCGGCGTGGAACAACTCCGAGGCGGCGAGGTCCCGGTCGAGGATCCCCGCACCTATAAGTCGTCCGAGTGCGTACGCGGCCCGGTTGAGTGTGTCATTGCGCGTCCCGACCGGTGCCGCGAGCATCCGCTCGGTCTCGTTGCGCAGCGCCGCGGCCCCGTACGCAGCAGCAGCCGCTCCGGGCGGGCGCGGTCCAGCCACGCCCGGACGCACTGCGGGGAACTGCGGCAGCGCGGCTCTCCCCCGGTTGATCAGTTCCCGCACGATCCAGCGCGGGATCGGCGCGATCGGCGCGTCCTCGACGATCTCGTACGGCCTGCCGCCAATGACCGAGCCCGGGGCGACGACATATCCCCCAGCGGCGCGCGTGTCGATCAGCGGCCCGAGGCGGGCCACCGTGTTGCGCAGCCGAAGCGTGGTCGGCGAACGGAAATAGAGGTGTGTGCCGCCCGATGGGGTCGCAACGGTGAGCGTGGGCGGGATCGGCCGCCCGGCGGCAAGCCCGCGCAGGACGGTCACTCCGTCGTGCGGCTCGTCGTCTTCATCCACCTCGGGCCCTGGTCCTGGTCCCGAACCTGGATCTGGATCTGGCTCCTTGGCGACGTCCAGATCGAGCACGAACAGTCCGCTCGGCCCACAGGCGATGCCGATATTGCCCCTGGGCGGCCAGCCGAGTTCGCGCAGCCGGGCCGGGTCGGCGATGGCCAGCCCCTCCCAGTCGCCACGCACCGCCGGAACCTTGCTGTCCGGGCGCAGCGGGAAGACGGCGAACCCGCGCTCGGCCAGCGCGAGGGCGGCATCGAGCCGATCGGTGGCGGCGCTCGGTGCCATGGGCTGGGACATGGACGAGGACATGATGCGGCGGACCTCCTCGGCTCGTGTTCGTACTTATGTTCTATACCCTCGTACCGACATTTCTCTCGTCCTGCGTGCGCTGAGTACACGGCCTGGCCTGAGTACATCCACCCTGCCGCTTGAGTACGGGTACGGATTCCCGCGCAGTCCGCGCAACAGCTGCTCGCCCACCTCTCGCTGCGGGACATCGGGGTCGCGGCGCTCCCGGATCTCGCCTTGACGAACCTGCTCGGTGTGGTGACGCTGCTACAGGCCACCTCGATGCACGCCGCGGTCCGATTGCACGCGCACAGTACTTACTAGTAGGCGTCGGATCGGAGAGTCTGGACGCCGACCAAGCCGTGCCCTACTGAGGCCAGCCCTTGCCGGACGCGCTCGGCGCCGCCGACCGTGATGCCAGGTAGGCGGCGCAGCGTGGACGTGCCGTGCTCTGGGCGAACGTCTGCGCCGCCGGAACGCCCGACTGCCGGGCGACGGGGCGGGCGAGCAGGGTCACGGCCTGCAGAATCTGGTATTCGGCGGCCGACAGACCCATCTCCTGGTAGTCGTAGCCCTGGTTCGTACCCGGCGTGAGCGCCTGGCCGGTCCAGTAGGCGATCGCGGACGCGCACTCGTCCACGAGTGAGACGCCCGAGGCAGTCGGGGTAACGCTCACCGACGTCGGAGTACTGCTCACCGCGTGCTGCGAGGAGCACCCGGCGAGCAGCGCGGCTGCCAGTAGTGCCGCAGTGGCATGGGCGGAGCGAACCATGCGGACATTGTCGGTCATCGCGGCGACCCGGCACGATCGTGGGCATGCGAGCAGTGCGGACATGAAGGTGGCACTGGTCGACGACGGGCCGATCACGCTGATCATCGAGGTCTGACGGTCTGACCGCACAGCCGGCCGAGCCGGCTCAGCCGACTCGACTTGCCTCAGCTCCGATCAGTTCATGCCGAGCCGGGCGTGCATCTCCCAGGCCAGGATCTCGGACGGCTCGGTCGCGGTGACCCGCTGCCCCTCCCCTGCGGTGATCCGGGCCGCTGCGCCCTCTCCAAGCGCGCCCGCACCCTCCAGTTCCACCGCGCCGCGTGCGACGAACAGGTGCAGGAAGGGCGCGGCAGGCAGCGTGACCGTCTGGCCGGGCTCCAGCCGGGCGGCGTGCAGCGCGGCGTCCTTCTGATTGATTCGGATCGCGGCGGCGCCATCGTGCTTCGCCATACCGGAGGCCACCGGGACCAGGCCGCCGCGCAGCAGCTCGTCGCCGATCTCCAGCTGCTCGTAGCCCGGGTCGATCCGGGCCTGGTCGGGCACGACCCACATCTGCACGAAGTGCACCGGCTCGGTGTGCTGCTCGGCGCCGGTCAGCCGCCAGGAGTCGTTCTTCTCCGAGTGCATGATCCCGCGCCCGGCGCTCATCCGCTGGGCCAGACCCGGGTAGATCACGCCGCTGTGGCCCTCGGAGTCCTGGTGTACCAGTGCACCGCGCAGTACCCAGGTCACGATCTCCATGTCCTCGTGCGGGTGGGTTTCGAACCCGGCGCCGGGCCGCACCACGTCGTCGTTGTTGACCAGCAGCAGCCCGAAGTGGGTGTTGCGTGCGTCGTAGTGGTGGCCGAAGGAGAAGGAGTGCTTCGAGTCGAGCCAGTCGATCTTGGTGGCGTCACGGCTCGCGGAGTCACGCAGTTCCAGCGACGGGCGCAGGTTCTGCGGGGCGGGGGCGATCGGGAATGCTGGCATCGTGGCGGCCTCCTGGACGACGGTACCCACCATGTTAGTTGAATAATGAACAAACTGGGAATCGGGACGTGACGGACGCACGGCGGGGTCGTTGATCCCGGCATGAATGCGAATGTCACGCTCGCCGAGCCGTCCGTCGAAGAGTCACCGGTGCCGGAGCCGATGCCGGTAGAAGCAGTGCCCGAAGAGACCGCACTCGAAGAAGCAGCGCCCGAACCCGCAGCCCCAGAACCCGCAGTGCCCGAGCCGCGGCCAACGCCGGAAGCCGAGGTCGAGATTGAGCGCGGCAAGTCCAAGAAGCCTCGCCGGGCCGTGCGCGCCAAGAGCGTAAGCGGGACGAAGGCCCTGGTCGTGTGGCGCGAGGGACGCCTGCACTACTCCGACGACAGCGTGCTCGTCGTCGACCTGGACGAAGCCGCGTCGCCGGACACCGACGTACACGACGTCGTGGACCGCCTTACCGAACTGCGCGACGCGGTCGAATCGGCCGGGCGGACCGAGACGGTCGCGGCGCTCGCCGAGATCATCCAGGAGAAGGCGCTCAACTAAGGAAGCTGCGACCGCTGTTGCTCGACGCTCCAAGTGCCGGCCGCGTTCTTAGATCACAACTGATCACAGGACGCGGCCGGGACTGGGAGCACACCACTCACTCCCTTTCCCCCAGCCCTTCCTCACTTCTTACCTGGCCCTTCCTCACTTCGTCGGGCCTGTTAATAATTGGTTCCCGACCTTGGCAGCGACTGCTCAGCGGACGCGGCCGCGCGGCTTGAGCGGTGTGTCCGGCAGGGTCGGGGCACGGAGCCGGTCGCCCGCGTAGCCGTGCACGTCGCCGAAGCGGTCGCCGGTCATCCACGCCTCGCGCGCCTCGGCCATCTCCTCCCCCGTGCGGCCGACGAAGTTCCACCACATGACGATCTGCTCGTCGAAGGGCTCGCCGCCGAGCAGCATCAGCCCACTGTCAGTGTCCGCCCGCAACGGGAGCTCGCTGCGCCCGCAGCCGAGGTAGAGCATCGAGCCCCGCTGCACCGGCACGCCGTCGACCTCTGCGTCGCCGTCCATCGCGAGGACCGCGTATTCGAAGTCGGGTTCGACCGGCAGCCGGACCTGAGCCCCGGCACTCAGCGCCAGGTCGGCGCCCACCAGCGGCGAGTACGTCGCGCCGGGCGAGGTCGCGCCGTCGACGGTGCCGAGGATCAGCGTGGCGCGCAGGCCCGGGGCGGTCACGACGGGCAGTTCGGGGTGGTGCGCGAAGTGCGGCGCCGTCCGGCGGTGCGCCTCGGGAAGCGCGACCCACAGCTGCGCGCCGTGCAGCAGGGCCGGGTGCTCGCGCGGGGACTCTTCCGAGTGCGCGATCGCGGCTCCGGCGGTCATCAGCCCGAGCTGGTACGGCCGCAACGTCTGCTCGCTGCCCAGGCTGTCGCGGTGCAGCACCTCGCCCTGGTGCAGCCAGCTCACCGTCTGCAGACCCATGTGCGGATGCGGCGGCACCTGCATTCCGGCCTCGCCGCCGATGTCGTCCGGGCCGTAGTGGTCCACGAAACACCAGGCCCCGACCATCCGCCGGCCGAGGTTCGGCAGCAGCCGGCGCACCTGCGTGCCCTCCCCCAGTTGGACCAGCTTCGCGGTCAGCAGCTCATGCACCGGCTCTGCGGACACGTCCTGGCGGCCCCCGCACACCGTCGCCGCGGGACGCACATCGAGGTTGCTCATAAGGCCCACGCTACGCCAGGCATCGCCGCCCATACCCGGGATACTGGTTCCAACGATCACAGGAGGACCCGCATGACCGACCGCCTCAGACTATTCATCGGCAGGTATACCGAGGGCGACGCGGCATCGCGGCCGACGCCCGGTATCACCGTCGCCGAGTTCGACCAGGACAGTCTCACCATCGAGCCGCTCGGCGGCGCGCACCTCGCCGAGGCGTCGTTCCTGGCCCTGGCCCCCTCCGGCGACGTGCTCTACGCGGCCCGCGAGCAGGACGAGGGCCACGTCGCGGCGTTCGCGGTGGCCGGGGAACGCGGCGAGTTGATCCCGCTGGGCTCGCAGCCGACCGGCGGCGGCCTGCCCTGCCACCTGCTGGTCGCTCCTGGCGGACGGCACCTGATCACGGCCAACTACGGCTCGGGCAGCGTGGCCGTCCACCCGCTCGAAGCGGACGGCCGCCTCGGCGAGCCGTCGCACGTCGTCGAGCACACCGGTTCCGGACCGGAGACGGACCGCCAGGCCGAGCCGCACGCGCACATGGTCACGCCGACCCCGGCCGGCGACGCGCTCCTGTCGACGGACCTCGGCGCGGACAGTGTCTTCGTGTACTCACTCGACCGCGAGACCGGACGGCTGACGCTGCTGGCGCAGAACCGGATGCGGCCGGGCAGCGGTCCGCGACACCTGGTGTTCCACCCGTCCGGCGAGTACTTCTACCTGGCGAATGAGTTGTCGAACACGGTGACAGTGTGCTCATACGACTCCAAGACCGGGGAGATCAAGGAGTTGGAGGCGCACCCGGCCGGTCCACATCCCGAGGACGCGCGCAACTACCCGGGCGGCATCGTGCTGTCGCCGGACGCCCGGTTCGTGTACGTGTCGAACCGCGGCGACGAGTCGATCAGCGCCTTCGCGGTCGGCGATGACGGCGCGCAGTTGCAACCGGTCGGGCGCTGGCCCTGCGGCGGCAGCTGGCCGCGGCACATCACGCTCAGCCCGGACGGTCGGTTCCTGTTCAGCGCGAATCAGCGTTCATATAACGTCGCGGTGTTCCGGGTGGATCCGGAAACCGCGCAGCTGTCCGCGACCGGGCTGTCCTTTCCGGTCAGCCAGGCCGCGCACGTCCTGATCGGCTAGTGACGCGGCACTAGTGCCGCGTCAACCGAGCCCGGGTGGCCGTGGGAGCCCGACCGGCTGCTGCCCAGGCTCGCGCGGCCAGCCCGGCGCGTCGGGCCTGGACTGCCAGGGCAACGGTCCGCCGGCGCGCCGGTACTCGACGCCGAGCGCGGCGAGCCGGTCTTCGTGCACTGCGAGGCGACTCTCGAACTCGGCGTAGTCGCGGGACGCCCGCTCGCACCATACGGTCTCCGCAAAGGCGGCCAGCCTCGGGAAGGCCATGTAGTCGATGTGCCGGGCCGAGTCGATGTGCTCGGTCCAGATATTGCACTGGGCACCGAGCACGTGGGCTGATTCGGCTTCGGTCAGCTCGGTGGGGACCGGTTCGAACGCGTAGACGTGCGCCAGCGAGGAGACGGTGCCGACCGGGATGGGTTCAGCCGGGTCCGCGGACTGGCGGTAGTCGAAGTAGACCTGGTCCTCTGGGCACAGGACCACGTCGTTGCCGCGGCGGGCGGCGGTGATCGCGCCGTCCCTGCCGCGCCACGAGGCGATCACCGCGTCGGACGGCAGTTCGCCGTCGCAGATCTCGTCCCAGCCGAACAGGACCCTGTCGCGCTTGGCCAGGTGCTCGGCGAGGCGGGCCACGTACCAGTGCCGGATCCCGTCCGCGTCGGCGAGTCCGAGTTCTTCGATCCTGGCCTGTGCGCGCGGACTGGCGTCCCAGGGGCCGGTGGGGCACTCGTCGCCGCCCACGCCGATGTGCCGGGCCGGGAACAGGTCCATCACTTCGTCGAAGACCTCGTGCAGGAAGTCGAGGGTGGCCGGCTCGGCGTTGAGTACGTGGTCGAGGATGCCCCAGTCGGTGGCCACCTCGGGCTCGGCGGGGCGTCCCGGCACGTCGGTGTTGGCGAGCCACGGGTATGCGGCGATGGCCGCGCCTGCGTGTCCGGGCACGTCGATCTCCGGAACGACGGTGACGTGCCGCTCGGCGGCGTAGGCGACGATCTCGCGGATGTCGTCGCGGGTGTAGTAGCCGCCGTGCGGGCGGCCGTCGTAGCGTCCGTGCCGGCGGTCGCCGATCGGGCTCTGCCGCCGCCACGCGCCGACCTCGGTCAGCCGCGGATACTTGCTGATTTCGATGCGCCAGCCCTGGTCGTCGGTCAGGTGCAGGTGCAGGATGTTGAGTTTGTGCAGGGCGATCAGGTCGATGAAGCGCAGCAGGTCCTGCTTGGGCAGGAAGTGCCGGGCCACATCGAGCAGCACGCCGCGCCAGCCGAAGCGCGGCTGGTCGACGATCCGGACCAGCGGCAGCCGCCACGGTCCGTCCGCGATCCGGGCGCGCCGGTACGCGGCGGCAGGAAGCAGGGCACGAAGAGTCTGTACACCGTAGAAGACCCCTGCGGGTGAGGCTGCTGTGACGGTCGCGCCGTCGCCGGTCACGGTCAGCCGATAGCCCTCGGCGCCGATCTGCGCACGGTCGTCGGCGGCGACATCGCAATCCTCGGCGACGCGTAAAGTCACCGCGTTCACCGGGCCACTCCCGTCGCGCAACGGCAGGCCGGTCGTGGCGCCCAGCACACCGCGCAGCCAGGCCGCGGCGCCGGAACTCGCCTCGTCCGCGTCGATGACGGTCGCCGCGTCGAGGGTGAATCCGTCCTCTGCGCCGACGAGTATGCGCTGCGGCTGCGGGATGAGCCCGAGCCCCGGGGTGCCGGTCACGGTCAGTCGCCCAGCACGGCGAGGGCGTCGATCTCCACCAGCATCCCGGCGGGCAGGCCGACGTAGACCGTGGTGCGGGCCGGGAACGGCGCTGTCACGCCGTCGCCGACGAAGGTGCTGTAGACCTCGTTCATCGCGGCGAAGTCCGCCACGTCGGTCAGGTACACGCGCATCATCAGCACGTCGTCGAAGTCCGCGCCCGCCGCGCGCAGGATGGCCTGGACATTGCGCAGCGTCTGCCGAGTCTGCTCAGCCACGGTGGTGCCCGCGAACGCGCCGGTCGCCGGGTCGACCGGTCCCTGGCCGGCCACCTGCAGGACGTTGCCTTTGCGCACGGCCTGCGAATAGGAGGCGACCGGCGCGGGGGCGTCGGCGGTGGTGATCGCAGTCTTCGGCATCGCTAGTTCTCCCGGTTGATCTGGTTGGTGTGGTGAGGCTGGTTGGCTTGGTCGACCTGGTTGTTTTGGTTGGTCTGGTCGTTCGGGGCCGACCAGCCGAGTTCGGCCGAGGCGGCGGCGACGGCGGCCCGCAGGTCGGGCAGCAGGGCGAGCACGCCGCGGTAGTCGAGGGCAGGTTCGGGCACCGAGATCGACGCGGCGGCCGGCACGTTGCCCGCCGCGTCGTGGATCGGAGCGGCGACGCAGTTGATGTAGTCCTCGTATTCGGCGCGGTCCTGGGCATATCCCTGCGCGGCGACCCGGTCGAGTTCGGCCAGGAACAGCACCGGATCGGTGATCGTGTGCGGGGTGTACTTCGGGTACTGGAGCCGGTCCACGGCCGCCTGCCGGCGGGCGGCGGGCAGACCGGCCAGCAGGACCTTGCCGACCGCCGTGCAGTGCGCCGGGGCGGTCGCGCCGATCCGGGAGCCCATCCGCACCGGATGTCTGCTGTCGTACTTGTCGATGTAGACCACTGCGCCGTCCAGGTAGGCGGCGAGATGCACCGTGTGCCCGTGCACCTGGTTGAGCGCGGCGAGGTGCGGGGCGGCCAAGCGGCGGATGTCGAGGTCGTCGAGCGCCTGGTGGGCGAGGGCGAACAGGCGCGGGCCGAGACGGTAGCGGTGCTGCTCGTCGTGGCGCGCGAAGCCCTGCGCCTCCAGGGTCTGCAGCAGCCGCAGCGCGGTGGACTTGTGCACGCCGAGCAGCGCGGCGACCTGGTCGAGCGACTTCGGGCCGGTGCCGAGGTCGATCAGGATGCTCAGCGCCCGGTCGACGGTCTGGCTCATGCGGCGCCGCTCTCCCTCGCTCCCATGCTCCCTTGCTCTCGCGTGCAGGCGGATGCTACAACCGGTTGAGCAACATACGCAATCATGTTGCACATGTTGCAATCGATGCCCGGCGGTTTTGCCGGATCCCCCGGCAAGTTTTAACCGACGGCATCGAACCCCTACGGGTGTTGCGCACGTTCTGGTGAACGGCGAATACGTGATCGATGATGGAACCCGCACCGCGGCGCCGCCCGCGCGCGGTCCGCAGAAGTGCAGAAGTAAGGACGCTCATACTGTGACGAGGCGGAACCCATGACCGACGCGCCGTACGCGACCCAGGTGATCAACGCGCCCGGAGCGCTGGGCAGCCTGGAGCCGCTCGCGCAGGACCGGGTGCTGTGCATCGTGCGCGCGAACCAGGTCGCCGACCCGGCCGGGCTCACCAGGGCGCTGGCCGGCGCGGGGATCCGGCTGGTCGAGTTCACGTTCACCATCCCGGGGGTGCTGGATGTGATCGAGGCGGCGGCCGAGGTCCCGGGCGCGACGGTCGGGGCGGGCACGGTACTGACGGCGAGTCACGCACGTGACGCGGTCGCGGCCGGGGCCAGGTTTCTGCTGACCCCGGACATCCGCCCGGAGGTGGCGGCCACCGCCCAGGCGCTCGGCGTGCCGCTGGTGATGGGCGCGCTGACGCCGACCGAGGTGAGCCGGGCCTTCGACCTGGGTGCCGTGGCGGTCAAGGTCTTCCCGGCCCGGGTCGGCGGACCGGGCTATCTGCGCGACCTGCTCGGACCGTTCCCCGGGGCGCGGCTGATCCCGACCGGGGGCGTCAACGTGGCCAACGCGCGCTCGTTCCTCGAGGCGGGTGCGCTGGCGGTGGGGGCGGGAACGGACGTGGTGCGGCCGGACCTGGTGGAGAAGGGACAGCACGCGGCGATCGCGGAGCGGGCGGCGGCCTTCGTGAGTGCGCTCCGGGAGTAAACACGGGAGTGAACTCCGCGGCTGGGCTGGATCCGATTGTCCACTTCAGCGAGACGGCGTAGTCGTAATCAGGTGTCCTGCCGATCTGGACAACGTCACCGTGTCCGCACCAGCCGGACAACGTAATCAAGTGTCCGTCCCAGCGAGACAGCGTCACCGGATGTCCGCCCCAGCCGGACTGCGTAATCGGGCGTCCACTTCAGCAAGACACCGTAACCGTGTCCGTCTCGGCGAGACGGCGTGACCGGATGTCCACCCCTGCCGGACACAGAGTCCTGACCCACCTGTGTTATCAGCATCATCAGAATTACCAGGCCCAGTTACCTGGACCCGTCACCAGACCTCGCCGTCCTTCGTCGTCTCGGCGGACAGGTAGCGGAGCAGCCCCAGCGGTCCGTACCTGTCCAGCACCCGCCGCTGTCGCCGGCAGCCGTTGCCCTCGTGCAGTGTCTGCTCGACCAGGCCCGCCACCTGGTTCGCGTCTCCGTATTCGGCTAGGGCCGGGGTCACGTGCCGCAGCAGGTCGCGGGCCGCGTCGCGGGCGGAGACCGGGGTGCCACCTGCGCCGATCAACGAGCCATCCAGGCCGTAGCGCGCCGCGTGCCAGCCCGCTGCGGCCACCACCTCGGGTAGCGTCTCCGGCTCGGGTTCCCCTGCACGATGCTCCCACTCCGCGGTCTGCGCCAGCCCCCGGATCAGGCCCGCCAGCATCACCGCCTCCTCCACCCTTAGCTGCACGTCCGTCGCGCGCACCTCCACGGTCGGATAGGTCTCGGAAAGCCGGGTCTGCCAGTAGATCTGGTGGATGTCCCGGATCGCGCCGCCCGTCACCAGGCCGCGCACCCGCCGCTCGTAGTCGCCCGCGTCGGCGAAGGCCGGCGGCGGTCCGCTCACCGGCCAGCGGCCGAACACCAGCGTGCGCCAGCTCGCGAAGCCGGTGTCCCGGCCGCGCCAGTACGGGGAGTTCGCCGCCATCGCCACCAGCACCGGCAGCCACGGGCGCAGCCGGTTGAGCACGGCTACGCCGATCGTGCGATCAGGAACCCCCACGTGCACGTGCATCCCGTTGATCAGCTGCTCGTCGACCAGCTGCGGCGCGTCCTGATACAGGCCCCGGTAGCGCGGGGTGTCGGTGACCGCGTTCGGGCCGTCCAGGCTGTACGGCGCGGCGCCCGTCGCGACCAGCCTGCAGCCGGATTCCTGGGCCGCCTCGCCGAGGGCGTGCCGCAGGCGGAACAGATGGCCGCCGACCTCGTCGAGCGACTCGCACACCGGGGTGGCCACCTCGAGCTGGGCCAGCAGCAGCTCACGCTGGACCTCGGCGCTGGAGACAGCGGGCTGCAGCCCGACGGCCTTGCACACCTCGTCCGCCGCGGCGACCGGGAGTCCGCTGGACTGGTCGAGCAGCAGGTACTCCTCTTCCACGCCGAGCGTGATCACATTCACTATCTACCCTGGGGCCCCGCTTGAAACCGGCGCGCAGAAGCGGCCGGCGGCGGCGCGAGGCTGCGACCAGGCACGCGACAACGCGGCCGGCTTCTCCTGACCACCACCCGACCGCCGCCTTGCCACGGTCCGACCACGGCTTGGACGGCGCTCGACCACGGCCGGGCCCCGGCGCCGCGGGAGTCCGGCCCGTCGCGCGCCCCTGCTTCTGACGACTCATCCATCTGGCCGCTTCGGGGCGATCTTGAGCGGCGGGAGCCCGCGGCTTCTGCCTACCGTTGGTGCAGGCCGAGCCGCCCACCGGTGCCCGCACTGGAGTCTGACGCCGCGTCGAGTACGTCGCCGGGTCCGTATCAGGACTCATAACGACTCGGCGTTGATTCCGGGCGGGCGCTTGCCAAGCCGTCGCGCCCACATTGGCATGCAAGAGGTAGACACCGACCCGCGGCCACCCGCCGCGGGTCCGTCCCGAAGGAGTTCGACCTTGCGATCCACCCCTGCGCACAGATCGATCCCGATGCTCGGAACCGGCGCGGCGGCCCTGCTCTTCGCCCTCGCGCAGACCTCCTCGGCCGTCGCGGCGCCGATCGCGTCACCGGCCGACCGTGCCGCGGTCCAGGCCCGCCCGGCCCCGGCAACCGCACCGATTCCGGCCTCGGCCGGGTTCATCGACGCCGCGGTGCTCACCAGCCCGATACCCACGTCCCAGTGCGTGACCCAGTTCGGCATCCACTGCTATTCGCCGCTGCAGTACCGCACCGCCTACGACCTCGACCCGGTCTACCAGCACCACATCACCGGGGCCGGGCGCACGATCGTGATCGTGGACTCGTTCGGCTCGCCGGCCATCCAGAACGACCTGCACGTCTTCGACGCCCAGTGGGGCCTGCCGGACACCACGGTGCAGGTCGTGAAGGCCGGGAACGTGCCCCCGTTCGATCCGACCGACTCGACGATGACCGGCTGGGCCGGGGAGAGCACGCTCGACGTCGAATACGCGCACGCGATGGCGCCCGGGGCGAAGATCGTACTGCTGGAGACCCCGGTCGCGGAGACCGAGGGGGTCACCGGCTTCCCGGAGATGATGAAGGCCGAGAAGCAGCTGATCGACCACGGCGTCGGCGACGTCATCTCGCAGAGCTTCGGCGCGACCGAGAACACCTTCCCGGGCTTCGACCAGGGCAACCACAGCAGTCTGCTGTCGCTGCGCTACGCGTTCCAGGACGCCGCCGCGCACCGGGTCACCGTGCTGGCCGCCTCCGGGGACGCCGGGGCCACCGACTACGTCCTCGACGGCTCGGCCTTCTACCCGTACCCGGTCAACTCGTGGCCGTCCAGCGACCCGCTGGTCACCTCGGTCGGCGGGACGCAGCTGCTGCTCGACGACACCGGCAAGCGGCTGGCGCCCGACACGGTGTGGAACGACGGGTACGGCGCGGGCGGCGGCGGGCTGTCCGCCGTGTTCAAGCGCCCGGCGTTCCAGAACGGGGTGCGCAGCGTGGTCGGCGACCACCGCGGCACGCCGGACATCTCGGCGAGCGCGGCGGTCAACGGAGCGGCCTGGTTCTACTACAGCTACGACCCGGCCCGGGTGGGCTGGCACCTGGTCGGCGGCACCAGCGAGGCGACGCCGATCTTCTCGGGCATCGCCGCGCTGGCCGACCAGGCCGCTGGGCGCCGGCTCGGCAACCTCGACGACGAGCTCTACTGGCTCGGCCAGGGGCGCAACGCGAGCCGCAACGGCTTCGTGGACGTGACCACCGGCAACAACTCGTTCAGCGGAGTCACCGGCTACACCGCGAAGCCGGGTTACGACCTGGCCAGCGGCCTGGGCACCTTCGACGGGGCGAAGTTCGTCCGGGCGCTGGCCACCTGGGCGTTCTAGGACCCGGGGTTCGAGGCCCTGCCGGGCAGGGCCTCGAACAGGCAGTACCAGTGCTGCTCGCCGCCGCCGGTCTGGTCCCGGTCCTCGGCGGCGAGCAGCCGGAAGCCGGAGTGCAGCCGCAGCAGGTCGCGCTCGTCGGCGAACAGGTGCGGGTGCGCCTTGTCGCCGGGGCCGCGCGGCTGCACGAAGGTGTTCGGCGCGACCTCGCTGCCCCGGCCGTACTCCACGTTGCGCTTGGACAGCATCGTGGCCTGATACAGCCCGCCGGGGCGCAGCACCCTGCGCACCTCGGCCAGGGCGTGCTCGGCGTCCGCCTCGGTGCCGTGGTAGACCACGTTGAAGGCGAGCACGTAGTCGAAGGAGTCGTCGGCGTACGGCAGCGCGGCCAGGCTGCCCTGCTTGAGGTACAGGGTGATCCCGGCCTCGCGGGCGGCCCGGGAGGCGTGTTCGATCCCGTACGCGCTCGCGTCCAGGCCGTGGCTCTCGAAGCCCGACCTGGCGAAGAACACCGCGTGCCGGCCGGGCCCGCAGCCCAGGTCCAGGGTGCGGCCGGCCTGGCGCTCGCGCAGCCGCGGCAGCACCGAGGCGACCCACGGGTCCGCCTCGGCCCAGGCCGAGCGGCCGTGCTCGGTGCGCCAGGTGTCGTCCCAGTAGCGGTGCGCGCTGTCCGTGCCGCCGCCCGCGTCCGCGCTCACGTCGGCGTCCGCGCTCGTGTCAATGGTCTGTTCACCCACAGTGTCCCCCAGCGTCCTCGATGGAGAGTTCCCGGCTGTCCTGCCCACGGCCGGCGGTCAGGCGCGGGTTCCGAGCGCCCGCCCGGTCGGGGAGACGTAGGCGAGCAGCGGAACCGGGCGCAGTCCGTACCTGCGCTTGAAGACTCCGTTGCGCCGGCCGCATTCGAATCGTGACACACCCAGCTCGATGGCGTGGCGTAACACCTCATAGAAGAGGACGTAGAACGGGCTGAAGGTCGGCGCGGCCGCGTAGTCCACCCCGCAGGCCCAGAAGTGCAGCCGCCGCGCGTCCAGCAGGCAGACCGCCACGCCCACCACCCGGCCGGCCAGGCAGACCTCGATGACGCGGGCGGCCGGGCCGAGCGCGAGCTGGAAGTCCTGGAACCCGCCGCGCGGGTAGAAGTCCGACACGCCGTGCTTCTGGCCGAGCAGGTGGACCAGCCGCAGGTGCGTGTCCAGGTCCGCGGACTCGGGCGCGAGTACCCGCACCTCGGCCCCGGCCTGGGCGGCCCGGCGCTGGTGGGCGCGCATGGTGTAGCGGTGCCGGCCGCACAGCCCGGCCAGGTAGTCGGGCAGGCCGAAGCCGGGCGGCAGGTCCAGCACGTAGCGCTCGTCGATGGGCACGCCGTGCGCGCCGATCCCGGTGAGGGCGGTGGCCAGCGGTCCGGTCGCGTCCACGTTGACCAGCCCGTACCAGGGCGCTGCGAAGTCGGAGGCGAGGTCCCGGAACGCGTCCAGGATCGCGGTCACCGCCTCGAGGTCCTCCGCGCCGCGGCGGGACGGCAGCAGGCTGTCGTAGCAGTGCCAGGCGTGGCTGACCAGGCCGAGCGGACGGGCGGCGACCCCGGGTTCGTACACGGCCAGCGAGCCGACCGGGTCCATCCGGGGCAACAGGGTGACCGGCAGCGCGGCGCGCGGCGAGCCGTCGGCGTCACGCAGCATCAGGTACGCGTACGCGTCGGCGGGCAGCAGTTCGGCCTTGCGGTAGGCGGTCAGGAAGGTACTGCTGTAGAAGACCGGCGCGGCGCACTGCGCCATCAGTTCGTCCCAGTCCGGGATCGCCGCCACGTCGTCGTGCACTTCCACCGCGGCCGTCAAAGTCCCGCCCACTCCTGACTGTCGGGGATGGTGGCGGTCGTGCGGCCACGGTTCGGACGCTAAATCAGGGTTCGATATCTGTCAAGAAAGGGGACGGCCGGTCGGACGCGGCCGGGGAACCGGCAGCCGCGTCCGACCGACCGGGACAACGCAGCTCAGCGCACGCCGAGCAGGTGGTCGAGCGCGAGCTGGTCGAGCTGCTCGAAGGCCATGCCGCGCTCGGCGGCGGCGGCCGGGTCGTAGTCCTCGAAGGCGCTGCGGTCGGCCAGCAGGTCGGCCAGCGTCTCTCCCTCGGCGAGGGTGGTCCGGGCCAGGTCGTCCAGCCGGGAGGCGCGCAGCGCGGCCTGCACCTCGGGGTCGGCCCGGAAGGCGGCGGCCTTCTGCTTGAGCACCAGGTAGTTGCGCATGCAGCCGGCGGCCGAGGCCCAGACCCCGTCGAAGTCCTCGGTGCGCGGCGGCTTGAAGTCGAAGTGCCGCGGCCCCTCGTACCCGGCCGTCTCCAGCAGGTCCACCAGCCAGAAGGACTGGCGCAGGTCGCCTGCGCCGAAGCGCAGGTCCTGGTCGTACTTGATGCCGGACTGGCCGTTGAGGTCGATGTGGAACAGCTTGCCGCTCCACAGCACCTGGGCGATGCCGTGCGGGAAGTTCAGCCCGGCCATCTGCTCGTGGCCGACCTCCGGGTTCAGGCCCACCAGCTCGGGGTGCTCCAGCCGGTCGATGAAGGCCAGGCCGTGCCCGACGGTGGGCAGCAGGATGTCGCCGCGCGGCTCGTTCGGCTTCGGCTCGATGGCGAAGCGCAGGTCGTAGCCCTGGTCCAGGACGTAGCCGCCGAGCAGGTCGAAGGCCTCCTTGAGCCGGTCCAGGGCCACCCGCACGTCCTTGGCCGCGCCGGACTCGGCGCCCTCGCGCCCGCCCCAGGCCACGTAGATCTTCGCGCCGAGCTCGACCGCGAGGTCGATGTTGCGCACGGTCTTGCGCAGGGCGTAGCGGCGCACGTCGCGGTCGTTCGCCGTGAACGCGCCGTCCTTGAACACCGGGTGCTTGAACAGGTTGGTGGTGGCCATCGGCACGCGCATCCCGGTCTCGTCCAGCGCCGCGCGGAAGCGCTTGATGTGCGCCTCGCGGTCGGCGTCGGAGGAGCCGAACGGGACCAGGTCGTCGTCGTGGAAGGTCACTCCGTACGCGCCGAGCTCGGCCAGCCGGGTGACCGACTCGACCGGGTCCAGGGCGCGCCGGGTGGCGTCGCCGAAGGGGTCGACGCCCTGCCAGCCGACGGTCCACAGGCCGAAGGTGAACTTGTCGTCCGGGGTCGGGGTGAGGGACTGCGTCATTGCTTGCTCCCGGTGGATGGAGAGGTCTAGCCTCTATTCGTAAACGCAGAATACAAATTACTACTTCGCGGCCCTCGGCGGAACCGATCCTTCCCCCGGAGCCTGCCGGGCGCGAACCGAGCGAGGAGACAGCGATGTCGTCGGCCGCAGCGCGCGTGGTGATCGGCGTGGACAGCTCCACCCAGTCGACGAAGGCCCTGGCGGTCGACGTGGACTCCGGCGCGGTGGTCGGGCGGGGCCGGGCGGCGCACACCGTCAGCGGCGGGGCGGGGCGCGAAAGCGACCCGCGGCAGTGGTGGGAGGCCCTGGTCACGGCGCTGGAGCAGACCGGGCACGCGGGCACGGCGCAGGCCGTCGCGATCGGCGGCCAGCAGCACGGGCTGGTGACGCTGGACGAGAAGGGCGAGCCGGTGCGTCCGGCGCTGCTGTGGAACGACGTGCGCAGCGCCCCGCAGGCGGCGGCGCTGGTCGAGGAGTACGGCGCGCGGTGGTGGGCCGAGCGGGTGGGCAGTGTGCCGGCCGCGTCGTTCACCATCACGAAGTGGGCCTGGCTGCGCGAGCACGAGCCCGAGGCGGCGGCCCGGGTCGCCGCGGTCCGGCTACCGCACGATTATCTGACGGAACGTCTGACCGGGGTGGCGACCACGGACCGGGGCGACGCCTCGGGCACCGGATGGTGGACGCCGCAGGGCTACGACGCGGAACTGCTGGACCGGGTGGGCCTCTCCCCCGCGCTGCTGCCGCAGGTCGTGGAGCCGGGCAAGGTCGCCGGGACCGTCCGGCACGGCAGCCCGCTCGCCGAGGGCGCCCTGGTCGGCGCGGGCACGGGCGACAACATGGCGGCGGCGCTCGGCCTCGGCCTGGAGCCCGGCGCACCGGTGCTGAGCCTCGGCACCTCGGGCACCGTGTACGCGGTGACCCGGGGCCGTCCGGCTGATCCGAGGGGCACGGTGGCCGGGTTCGCCGACGCGCTCGGCAGCTGGCTGCCGCTGGCCTGCACGCTCAACTGCACCCAGGCGGTGGACCGGATCGCGGCCCTGCTCGGACTGGACCGCGAGGCCGTCGAGCCGGGCGGCAGCGCCGTCGTGCTGCCCTACCTGGACGGAGAGCGCACGCCGAACCTGCCCTTCGCGTCGGGACTGCTCACCGGTCTGCGGCACGACACCACGCCGGGGCAACTGCTGCAGGCCGCGTACGACGGCGCGGCGTACTCGCTGCTGGCGGCGCTCGACGACGTGCTGCGCTCAGGCGGCGAGCAGCTCGGGCCGGACACCCCGCTGCTGCTGATCGGCGGCGGGGCCCGGGGCCGCGCGTGGCAGGACACGGTACGCAGGCTGTCGGGGCGGGCGGTGCAGGTGCCCGTGATCGAGGAGATCGTCGCGCTCGGGGCGGCGGCGCAGGCGGCCGGGCTGCTGACCGGCGAGTCCGCGGACGCGGTGGCCCGGCGCTGGGACACGGCGGCCGGTCCGGTGCTCGATCCGCTGCCGCGCGACGACGCCGCACTGGCCCGGATCGCCGGTACGCTGCACCAGGCCGAGGCGGGCGGTCTGTTCGCGAGCAGCCCCGCCGAGCGTTGAGGAGCGGAGCGCTGAATGCGGTGAACGGTACCAATGGCGGCAGCGGTGGCGCAGACCACGGCAGCGGCGGCGGCAGCAACAGCAACAGCAGTAAAGACGACGGCGACAGCGCTAAGAGCACCGCCAACGCCAACCACAGGGCCGGTTCCAGCCCGGCGTCGCAGCAGGGCATGCGCCGGCAGAACCTGGCGCTGGTCATGGGCGCGCTCGCGGCGCACGGCCCGAGTTCCCGGGCCGAGGTGGCCGAGCGCACCGGGCTGACCCGGGCCGCGGTCGGCAGCCTGGTGGGCGAGCTGGCCGCGGCCGGGCTGACCGCCGAGCTCGCCCTGGCCCCGAGCGGCCGGGTCGGCCGGCCGGGCAGCCCGCTGGGGCTGAGCGAGGTGGGCCCGGCCGGGCTGGGCCTGGAGATCGGGGTCGAGCACCTGGGCGCCTGCGTGGTCGACCTGCACGGTACGGTCCGCACCTGGGTCGTGGTCGAGGCGCCGAACCGGGGCCGCAAGCCGCGCGAGGTGCTGGCGGAGCTCGGCGACGTGGCCGCGGCGGCGCTGCAACACGCGGCGGCGCAGGGGCTGCACCCGGTCGGCTCGGTACTCGCGGTGCCGGGCCTGGTGGACGGCGCGAGCGGCACTGTGGAGCAGGCCCCGAACCTGGGCTGGCACGCCTTCCCGGCCGCCGGCTCGCTCCTCGAGTGGCTGCCCGCGCCGCTGCGGCGGGTCCCGCTGGAGGTGGAGAACGAGGCGAACCTCGGGGCGCTGGCCGAGCTGTGGCACGGCGGCGCCCGTCCCCCGGACTTCGTGCACGTCTCGGCGGAGGCGGGCATCGGCGCGGCGCTGGTCGTCGGCGGGCGGCTGTTCCGGGGGGCACGCGGCTTCGCGGGCGAGCTCGGCCACGTGCCCGTGCACCCGGACGGCCCCGAGTGCACCTGCGGGGCGCGCGGCTGCCTGGAGCAGTACGCGGGCGAGGAGACGGTGCTGCGCGCGGCGGGGCTGTCCGCGGCGACCGGCGACCGTATCAAGCTGCTGACCGCGGAGGCGCTGGCCGGGAACCACCGCGTGCACGAGGCGCTGGAGCTGGCGGGGCGGGCGCTGGGCACGGCGCTGGCCGGTGCGGTGAACCTGCTCGACCCTTCCGCGCTCGTGCTCGGCGGCGCATACGCCGAACTCGGCGAGTGGCTGCTGCCGGGGATGCGCAAGGAGCTGACGGCGCGGGTGACCGTGCGCCCGTGGAGCGCCGAGGCGTTGCAGGTGTCGCAACTGGGCAGGCGCGGTCCGCTGCTCGGCGCGGGCACCGTGACCATTCGCCGGATCATCGAGAACCCGGCGCAGTATGCCGACTGGCGCAGCGCCCCGGAACGCAGGCTCGTCGGTAGGTAATCGGGGATTGATCGGGGATTGAGTAGTGTCAGCACCTATGGCGCACGCAACGACGCTGCACGGCGACCTCGTCTCCTTACGTACCGCGACCGCTGCTGACGTCGCCGCGTTGGCCGTGATCCGCGCGGACCCCGAGGTGTACCGCTGGTGGCGCGGCGGCGAGGATCTGGCCGCGACGGTCGCCGGGGAGCTGGCCGACGAAGAGGAACACAGCCTCGTCATCGAGTACGAAGATCGGATCGTCGGGGCGATCCAGTGGTCTGCCGAGGAGGAGCCGGACTACCGGCACGCGAGCATCGACATCTATCTGGATGCTGCGGTACACGGTCACGGGCTCGGTACCGACGCAGTACGTACCCTGGCCCGATACCTGATCACCGAGCTCGGCCACCACCGGTTGACCATCGACCCGGCGGCGGACAACGCGGCGGCGATCCGGTGCTACGCCAAGGTCGGCTTCCGTCCGGTCGGCGTCATGCGCGAGTACGAGCGCGGGCCGGACGGGACGTGGCAGGACGGGCTGTTGATGGACCTGCTCGCCGCGGAACTCGACGCGGAATCCGATTCTGCGCGGGGCTGAACCACCCCGTGCTCTGAAACGTCCTAGCTGGAACGATCAACGGACCAAGCGCGTTGACCCGGTGAAGAGCGAGCACTGAGAACGGAGAGCGCCATGACGATGCGTGCCGTGTGGAAGGGCCGGGTACTGGCCGAGAGCGACGAGACCGTGGTGGTCGAGGGCAACCACTACTTCCCGCCCAAGGCGGTGCGCCGGGAGTTCCTCTCCCCGAGCGAGAGCCACACCACCTGCCACTGGAAGGGCCTGGCCAGCTACTACACGGTGAACGTGGACGGCGCGACCAACCACGACGCCGCCTGGTACTACCCGGACCCGAAGCTGGAGGCGGCGCAGATCCAGGACTACGTGGCGTTCTGGCACGGCGTCACCATCGAGCGGGTCGACCCGTCGTAAAGCGTATACATTCGGCCGCATGAGGGTCGTCGTCCTGTCGGACACGCACGCGCCCCGGCGGTGGCACGGCTGTCCCGCGGCGGTCGCCGAGCAGTTGGCGGGCGCCGACCTGATCCTGCACGCCGGGGACGTGTGCACCCCGGACGTCCTCGACGAGTTGGCCGCCTACGCCCCGGTGCGCGCCGTGCTCGGCAACAACGACGGGCCGCCGGTCGCGGCGTGGGGCGTGCCGGAGACCGCACAGTTGACGCTGGACGGCGTCACAGTGGCGATGATCCACGACGCGGGCGCCGCCAAGGGGCGTACCGCGCGGATGCACCGCCGTTTCCCGGAGGCTGAGCTTGTCGTCTTCGGCCACTCGCACATCCCGCTCGACGAGACCGGCGACGGCGTGCGGATCTTCAACCCGGGCTCGCCGACCGACCGGCGCAGGCAGCCGCACGGCACGCTCGGCGTGCTGGAGTTCGGCGGCGGCGGGCTGCTGTCGGCGCGGATCGTGCCGGTCACCTGAGCCCCGCACCCGCCCGCCCAGGCTTGCCGCCGGTGACGGACCGCCAGTACGTTGATCGTGCCGTGGTGCTCGGGAAGACCGGTGAACGGCGGGCCCAAGAGCGGATGAATCCTTACACGATCGGGTGAATGCAGCGCACTCACTCGGACGTCCGTACGGACGCATGCCCATCCATCCGCACACGCCCGCCTCGAATCCGGAGCGGCCCTCGCCACTGTGATCGGGAAGTTCCCGCTCCTTCCGCCCCAGACCCGGGCGGGCCACTGGACGCAAGTCCGGGAAGGCGGAGCGGGGACGTTCGACCCGTCAGCCAGGAGACCGGCCACGGCACCGCAAGTCGACCATCCACGAGGTGTTGGAGGCGGTCCGCGTGAGCGTGCCCGGCAAGTCAGCCGTCCCCCCGTCCGGGTCCCCGTCGCCTGGGACAGCGCCCGAACCATTGCGCTGGCGCCGCACCGACACCTACCGCACCGGCGGCCTGCTGCTCGTGATCCTGCTGATGCACGCCCTCGCCTTCGGCGTGCTGGCCGTGCTCGTCGCGCCGCACCACTACGCGGTCGGAAAGCAGGTCTTCGGGCTCGGCCTGGGGATCACCGCGTACACGCTGGGGATGCGCCACGCCTTCGACGCCGACCACATCGCGGCGATCGACAACACCACCCGCAAGCTGATGGCCGACGGCAAGCGGCCGGTCTCGGTCGGGTTCTGGTTCGCGCTGGGCCACTCGACCGTGGTGGTGCTGCTGGCCGCGCTGATCTCGGCCGGGGCCCGCGCGGCGGCCTCGCTCAGCGACGGCGGTTCGCACGCCCACCAGGCGCTCGGGGTGGTGAGCACCGCGGCCTCGGGCGGCTTCCTCTACCTGATCGGCCTGCTCAACCTGGCCGCGCTGGTCGGGATCGCCAAGCTCTACCGCAGCGTGCGCGAGGGCACCTACGACAGCGCCGCGCTGGAGGTCCAGCTCGACAAGCGCGGCTTCCTCAACCGGATCCTGGGGCGGCTGACCAAATCCATCACCCGGCCGGGCCAGATGTACCCGGTCGGCCTGCTGTTCGGCGTCGGCTTCGACACCGCCTCCGAGGTGCTGCTGCTCGGCATGGCGGCCGGCTCCGCGGCGGCCGGGCTGCCCTGGTACGCGATCCTGTGCCTGCCGCTGCTGTTCGCGGCCGGGATGAGCCTGTTCGACACCCTCGACGGCACGTTCATGAACTTCGCCTACCACTGGGCCTTCGCCAACCCGGTCCGCAAGATCTACTACAACCTGACCATCACGGCGCTGTCCGTGGCGGTCGCCCTGATCATCGGCACCATCGAGCTGGTCGGCGTCGCCCACGACCAGCTGGGCCTGGTCAACCCGGTCACCGACTGGATCGCCGAGCTGAACCTGAACAACGTCGGCTTCGTGATCGTCGGCGCGTTCCTGGTGGTGTGGGCGGTGGCCCTGGCCTACTGGAAGCTCGCCCGGGTCGAGCGCCGCTGGAGCGCGCCCGAACAGGCCGGCTAGTCCTGGACCACCCGCGGGCCTAGACGACGCGGCGCACGGCGTCGATGGGCAGCATGTTCCAGGGCGCGTACTGGACCTTCGAACCGGTGCTCGGGGAGTGCACGACGATGCCGTTGCCCACGTAGATCGCCATGTGCTCGTTGTTTTCGTAGAAGACCAGGTCCCCCGGCTGCATGTCCGCCAGCACGGCCGGGACGGCGATCCCGTCGGTGACCTGGTCGTAGGTCGTCCTGCCGAGCTCGACGCCGGCCGCCTTCCACGCGGCCTGGGTCAGGCCGGAGCAGTCGTAGCTGGGGTTGCCGGTCCCGCCCCACTGGTACCACATGCCGATCTTCGACTTGGCGAACGCGACCGCCGTGCCGGCCCGGCCGGTGACCTGGGGCAGGTTCGCGATCTGGGCCGCGGTGACCCAGGAGGTCGCCAGGGACTGCACCTGGGCGTAGGTCAGCTGGGCCAGCAGGTTCTGCTTCTGGCGCACCGCCGAGACGATCGTGGCCCGGGTCGCCGCCGCCATGCTCTCGGTGTCCTTCAGCTCGGCCAGGCGCGCGGTCGCCTCCTTCTGCAGCGAGACCAGCTGTATCTGGCGCAGCTTGAGCTGCTTGACCGTCAGCGCCTCGCTCTGCTGGACCTGGTTGGTCGCCAGCGCCTTCTGCAGGTAGGTGTCGGGCATGCCCTGCAGCAGCAGTTCCAGGCTCGGGTCGATCGAGCCGGTCCGGTACTGGGCCGCCGCCATCGGGCCGAGCAGGGCGAGCAGGCTGGTCATCGAGGCCCGGGTCTGCGCGGCCTGGTTCTGCAGGTCGTCCACCTGCCGCTGCAGCGTCGCCAACTGCTCGACCGCCTGGTCGTAGGTGTTGGTGGCCGTCTCGGCCTGGCTGTCCAGCGCGGCGACCTGCGCCTTGACGTCGGCAGTGGACGCGGCGTGGCTCGCAGCCGGGCTGAGCACGACCCCGGCCGCCGCCATCGCGGTGGTGGTCGCAGTCAGGGAGATGACTGCGCGCGAGGCTGCTTTCACCCTGCGGTGGGACGCCATGGGCGGTGCGCTCCTTGCTGACGGGCCGTGGCGGCGGTGGCGAGTGCGTACGGGGTCGGGCGGGTGTGCAGTTCGATCCGAGCCAGAAGCACGGCGGGAAGCGCGGATCGGTTCAAAGGGCGGCCCGCGCCGCCCTTTCGCGCGGGACCTTGGACCCTGCCCGCGGGCCCGGCCCGGGTCGACGCTCCGGATCAGGGCACTCGCCCGGATTTCGGCCGATAGTCGGCCTTTGCATGAAGGAGTCCGCTGTGATCCGATTCATCGACGAACAGCCCGGGCCGGGCCGGCTGGGCCGGCACGTCGGGCACGACCAGCGCTCGCGCGCGTTCCCGATCTCCGAGGACCTGTTCCCGGCGACCTACGTCTCGGCGATCCACAAGGTCGACATCCCGGTGCTGAACCAGGGCCAGCTCGGCTCGTGCACCGGGAACGCCGCCGAGGGCCTGGTCGGCAGCGACCCGGTCTACCTCGCCGTGCCGCTGGACCTGCCGGCCCGGCCGACCGCGGACGCCGTGCAGGACGAGGCGCAGGCCGTCGCGCTCTACTCGGCGGCCACGGCGCGGGACGGCATCCACGGGCGCTATCCGCCGCTGGACACCGGCAGCAGCGGCCTCGCGGTCGCGAAGGCCGCCAAGTCGGCCGGGCTGATCTCCGGGTACCAGCACGCCTTCTCGCTGGACGCGACGCTCAAGGCCCTGTCGGTCATGCCGCTGATCGTCGGCGTGCACTGGTACGAGGGCTTCGACCACCCGGACGCCGCGGGGCACGTCTCGATCAGCGGCAGCGTGCGCGGCGGCCACGAGTTCCTGCTCTACGGGATCGACGCCGAGCAGCACACCGTGCTGGCCCGCAACAGCTGGGGGACGGCGTACGGCGTGGAGGGCAGCTTCACCTTCTCCTGGGACGACCTGGAGCGGCTGCTGGCCGAGCAGGGCGACGCGACGCTGTTCGTGCCGCTGAGCTCGCCCGCGCCGACGCCGACGGTGCCGACGGCGCCGGAAGCGGTCGACCTGGCACTTGTGGCGGCCTTCGAGACCTGGCGGCAGGCGCGCGGGGTGTGAGTGGCCGGGAGGGCTAGACGCGGGGCTCGGGGGCCGCGCGGGTAAGCCGAACGGGTGGTTCAGTCAACGAGGTCGCTCAGCCAACAGGGTGGTTCAGTCAACGGGACGGGTCAGTCGGACGGGGCGTGCACGAGGCGGTAGCCGGTGACCAGGTCGGGGCGGATGCGCACGGTGTAGTCGATGTCCTGGTCCGCCCAGGGCCGCAGCACCCGCTGGTATTCGGCCGCCTGCGCCGGATCGGTGATCAGCCGCGCGTAGCCGGTGACCACGACGCTCCAGCCGAGCCGGGTCTCCGGATCGATGCTGTCGGCCTCGTAGGCGACGACGACCCCGGCCGGGCCGTCCTGCTCGGCCGCCGAGGACAGCGCCGCGCCCTCGTGGGTGCGGATGATGATGTCCTCGCGGTCGACGATGTGGTTGACCGGCCGGATCGCCGGCAGCGCGTGCCGGGTGAACACGATCCGGCCGATCGGGACGCTCGCCAGCAGGCCCAGCGCGTCCGCGCGGCCGAGTTCGACCATGCGCCGCGGCGCAGCGGGGTCGGGAACAGCCGGGTCGGAAACAGAGTGATCAGACCCTGCGGAATCGGGCGCGGCCGGATCCTGCGCCGCGCCGTGTCCGTCTTCGCGAGTGCGCTCGCCGCTCACCGTCGCCAGCTCTCTCTCCCCGGCGGCCACCGCGGCCCGGGTCGACGATCATCGTCTGGTGTGCGCGGCTTCGGCGACAGGGTCTAAAGGCCCTTGATGTTCTGGCGCGTGTTGTTACCCGGCTGCGGGCCCGTTACCGGGCTAATGCACGCCCGCGGCATCGAGGGCGGCCTGCAGGGAGGACATGTATCCGTGCGAGGTGTAGGTGGCCCCCGAGACGACGCTGACGGCGGCGCTCTGCTTGCTCAGCACCTCGCTGCGCAGCTTCAGCACGGCGGCGCTCGACCCGCCGAAGGAGTGCGGGTTGTCGTGCGGGACGGAGAGCGCAACGACGTCGGTGATGCGCCCCCCGGTGAGGGTCACGCGTACCTGCACGATCCCGTGCGCCAGGACGACCTGCGGGCCGGTCACGACGACCTTGCCGGTGCTGCGGACGACCGTCGCGGTGGTGGTGGCGCTGGCATTGGCCTTCATTCCGGCCTTCGTGATCATCAGCGCCAGCAGGGCCAAGGCGGTAGCGGTGACGAAGACGGCGGTTCGACGCACGGTGCGGAGACCTCTTCCGGTTCGGCGGCAGGGGGCGTTCGACGCGCTGGACGGTCGACACCGGGTGCACACGAACCGGGCCCGGATCCGTTCGCCTCCCGAGGGAAGCTTGACCCATTCTTTGCACAGTCAGATAACCGCCAGGAGGCTGACACGCCGGGCCCCGGCCCGCGCCTCGGGGCCCGGCGGTCAAGCCGCCGAGCTCAGCGTTCCACCGGGCCGGGGCGCGCCGGGGCGCGCGGCACTAACTGGGCGCGATCGGGGTCTCGTACTCGTAGCCCGCCCACAGGTCGCGCCGGTGCGGCGTCCAGCGCCGCCTGCGCCGCGCGGACAGCGCCATCTCCGGCCCCGGCACGACCAGCACCGGGCAGTGCGCCCTGCGCAGGCAGGACCGGCTGATCGAGCCGAACCACAGCGCGTGCCACCAGCCGTGCGCATCGGTGCCGACCACCAGCACGTCCGTGGAGTAGTGCGCGCGCCGGGTCAACGCCTCGGCCACCTGGCCGATCAGTACCTCGCGGTAGATCCGCAAGTCCTTCGGCACGGCGCCGAACGCGTCCGCGAACGCCGCGTCGATCTCCTCGCACTCCTCCGGGGTCAGCTCGGGCCTGACCCGCACGGCATGCAGCGGCACCCCGCGCCGCCGCGCCTCGGCGACCGCGAAGCGGAGCGCGGCCAGCCCCGGAATCGAGCGGTCCACGCCCACGATCACCCGCGGTTCCGGCTGTTTCGCCATACCGCGCTCCCTCCCTTACGGCCCCCTGCGGCCGCTGCTCATTTGCGTTCTCCGTCGCCCCCGGAGCTCACTGCAGTGTCCTTACTCGCAATACTCCCAGGGTCCGCCGACCTAGGCTGCGGTGCACCGGGCTTTCGGACCGTCCGTTTCGGGACTTCGGTCCCGCCCTCGCGCCCGAAGGCGGTGGGCGCGGACCAGCCGAGCACCGTGCCGCCGGAGCGGCCGGGCCGTATCGAGAAGGCCCCGCCGAGCTGGGCCGCGCGCGACTCCAGGTTCGCCAGGCCGCTGCGACGCCCGCCGGGCGCCGGGCCGACGCCGTCGTCGGTGACGGTCAGCGTGACCGTTTCCTGATCGGCCGTCAGCTCCACGTCCGCGCGCCCGGCCCGCGCGTGCCGGGCGGTGTTCGACAGGGCCTCGCGCAGCACCGCGAGCAGCTGCTCCGCGATCTGCCAGCCGACCAGGCTGTCCACCGGGCCGTTGAACAGCACGCTGGGGGTGAAGCCGAGGGTGCGGGCGCCCTGTTCGCAGACCTCGATGACCTGCGCGCGCACGCCGAGCACGTCCCCGCCGCGCCCGTGCGAGTGCAGGGCGAAGATGGTGGACCGGATCACCTTGATGGTGTCGTCGAGGTCGGAGACCGCGGTGGCGATCCGCCGGGCCACCGCGGGCTTGTCGGTGATCTTGTACGCGCCCTGCAGGCTCATCGAGGTGGCGAACAGCCGCTGGATCGCCATGTCGTGCAGGTCCCGGCCGATCCGGTCCCGGTCGGCGTAGAGGGAGAGCAGCTCGCTGTCGCGGCGGCGCTCGGCCAGCTCCAGCACCACCGCGGCCTGCACGGCCAGCTCGGCGGCCAGGTCGGTCAGCTCGGCGTCGAAGACCGCGCTGCCCTCCCGGCGGGAGAGCGAGACCGCGCCGCGCGCGTGCCCGCCCGCGCCGAGCGGCACGATCAGCGCCGGGCCGAGGCCGAGCCGCGCCGTGGTCTCCCGGTGGGCCCGCTCGTCGCGCCGCACGTCGGCCACCGTCGCCCGCTCGCCGGACTTGTACACGTGGCCGAGCAGGGTGTCCTCGATGCCGAACACGGCGCCGCGCAGCCGGTCGGCGTCGTCCCCGTCGGCCGCGACCACCAGCATCTCGCCGGTCTCCGGGTCGGGGACCGCCACCAGGGCCAGGTCGGCGCGCGCGAAGGTGCGGACCCTGCGCACGAACGCGGCCAGCACGTCCTCGGGGTCCTGGCTGGACAGCAGGCCGCGGCTGAGGTCCGCGGTGATCTCCAGCCACTCCTGCCGGCGGCGGGCCTCGTCGTAGAGCCGCGCGTTGTCGATCGCGATGCCCGCGGCGGCGGCCAGCGCGGTCAGCACCGACTCGTCGTCGGCGTCGAAGGGGGTCTCGTCGCGCTTGTCGGTCAGGTAGAGGTTGCCGAAGACCTCCTCGCGCACCCGGATCGGCGCGCCGAGCACGTCGGGCCGCTCGGGATAGCGGTCGATCTCGGCGACCTGGCGGTCCGTCATCCCGACCGTGATGAAGCGTTCGAGCCGCTGTCCGGCGCCGAGCACGCCCAGCGCGCCGCACCGCGCGTCGACCAGCGTGGCCGCGGCCTGCACGATCCGGGAGAGCCCCTGTTCGAGGTCGAGGCCGTTGCCGATGCCGATCACGGCCTCGAGCAGCTGGCTGACCCGGTCCCGCGAGGAGCGCACGGAGGCCAGGCGGACCTGCAACTCGTCGAGGAGCTCGTCGATCCGCAGCTTCGGCAGGATCCGCGAGACCTCGTCCCCGAGCCGCTCGGTCACCATCGAACCGCCTCTCCGGCGGGGCGGCCTGCGACGGTCGCCGCTGCGACCGGACGCGCCCCTCCCAGCTCTACGGTACCGGCCAGAAGGGCAGCTAGGGGCTGGTTCGTGGGATTTCAGCATTATGCGACCGCATGTGCGGAGGATCCGTGCATTCGCCCTCGTTCGAGTGTTCGAGTGCTGATGCACACGGCACGCCGCGGCGCACCCCGCCCGCGCGCGCACCGTCCACGAGTTCGAACGCGGCCCCCTGATTCGGGCACGCTGGATCCCGTCTTTCGCGTCGCCCGGGGCCCGCGTCCCGTGACACCGCCGAAGGCCGGTTCCCTGATCGATCAGTGATGTAGCGGGCCGCGTCCACCCGGGTGACCCGCCGCCGGTACGCCCAGGTGTACAGCGCACGGCCATACCGGGCAGACTGGCATTCATGGATTCCTGGGACCAGGTGCCGACGCTGACGGCCGCGGACATCGAGCGGCCGAGCCCGGCCCGCATCTACGACTACTGGCTCGGCGGCAGCAACAACTTCGCCGCGGACCGCGAGGTGGCCGAGCGCGCCGCGGCCGCCATGCCGACGCTGCGCGCCGCGATCTGGGCCAACCGGGCCTTCCTGCGCCGGGTGGTCAAGCACCTGGTCACCGAGCACGGCATCACCCAGTTCCTGGACCTGGGCTCCGGCGTGCCGACCGTGGGCAACGTGCACGAGATCGCCCAGGGCGCGGACCCGTCCTGCCGGGTGCTCTACGTGGACATCGACCCGGTCGCCGTCGCGCACGGCCACTCGCTGCTGGCCGACAACAAGCAGGCCGCGGTGATCCACGCCGACCTGCGCCACCCCGCCACGGTGCTGGAGCACCCGCAGCTGGACATGCTGCTGGACCTGGACAAGCCGGTCGCGGTGCTGATGATCGCGGTGCTGCACTTCATCCCGGACACCGAGCACCCCGACCGGATCGTGCACGCCTACCGCGACGCCGTCGCCCCGGGCAGCTACCTGGCGCTCTCGCACGCAGCGCCGGACCTGGCCCACCCGGACGAGCAGTCGGAGATGGTCGACGACTACCAGCGCTCGACCAAGGTCCCGTTCATCCACCGCACCCCGGACCAGCTGGCCGGCTGGATCGAGGACGGGTTCACGGTGGAGGAGCCCGGGATCGTGCAGGTCAACGAGTGGCACCCGGAGACCGAGCGGCACCAGCAGATCCTGCGCACCTACGGCCTGCTGGCCCGCCGCGACGGCTGAGCGGGGTCGGGCCCCGTCCCGGCCCGGTCATCCGGCCGCGAAGGCGTTCGCCTGCAGCATGAACAGCTCGGCGTAGCGGCCCGGCGCCGCCATGAGCTGCTCGTGCGTGCCGGACTCGACGACCCGGCCGTGGTCGAGCACCACGATGCGGTCGGCGTGCCGCACCGAGTGCAGCCGGTGCGTGACCAGGATGACGGTGCGTCCGGCGGCCCGGTCCAGCACGGTCTGGAAGGTGTCCATCTCGGCGCGCGGGTCGAGCGAGGCGGTGGGCTCGTCCAGGACCAGGACGGGGGCGTCCCGGTAGTAGGCCCGGGCCAGCGCGATCTTCTGCCACTGGCCGCCGGACAGGCCGACCCCGCCGAGGAACTCGTGTGCGATCAGAGTGTCAAGGCCGTGTTCGAGCCCCTCGATCACGGCCCCGGCCCCGCCCTGCTCGGCCGCGGCCGCCAGCCGGTCCTGGTCCTGGTCGGCCAGGTGGCGTCCGATGGTGATGTTGGCCCGGACGGTGAAGGGCCAGTGCGGGAAGTCCTGGGAGAGCACCGCGGCGTGGGTCGAGGTGACCGCGCGGGCCAGCCGGCCGGTCGGCACCTCGTCCCATAACACCTCGCCGCCGGTGGGCAGGTACAGGCCGGTGAGGATCTTGGCCAGGGTGCTCTTGCCGGAGCCGTTCTCGCCGACCAGCGCGACGATCTCCCCGGCCCGGATCTCCAGGTCGACCCCGTCCAGCGCGGGGGTGTCGCTGTTGGGGTAGGTGAAGTCCACGGCGGCGGCGCGGATTACGGCGGGCGGGGCGGCGGGCACCACCCCGGCGTCCGGGATCCGGTCGCGGTCGGCCTGGCTGATCGCGTCCTGCCAGTCGGTGAGGTAGAGCCCGTACTCGAAGACCTGGTTGAGCGCCTTGACCAGGATGGTCAGCTGGCTCGTGCCGGTGCGGATGGCCAGCACCGCGGTCCCGGCGGTGGCCAGCGGAACGGCGCCCCGCCACAGCAGCAGGCCGAGCAGCAGGTAGGTCGCGCCCGCGGCCAGGCCGGTGACCGACTTGGACTTGAGCCCGGTGATCGCGTCCGCGCGGGCCAGCCGGGCCTGCTCGCGCTCGAAGGCGTCGGCCAGCCGCGCGTAGTGGCGCAGCAGGAACGCGCCCGCGTCGTGCTGGCGGACCTCCTCGGCCGGCAGCTTCTCGGTCATCAGCTCGGTCAGCCGGCGCTGCTGGCGCATCCGCTCCAGCCACTGCATCCGGGACAGGGCGTGCCGCCGGTTGGAGACCACGGTGGCCGCCCCGTCCGGCAGCGCGGCCAGGATCAGCAGCGGCAGCAGCACCGGGTTGAGCACGGTCAGCACTCCCCCGGCCGCGGCGAGCCCGGCCAGCGCGGTGGCCACGGCGGCGAGTTCCTCGACCATGTACTCGGCCCAGCCGGCCCCGTACTGGGCGGCGTCCAGCAGGTCGTGGAAGGAGGACTGCTCGAAGGTCAGCAGCTCCACCCGGGTGGCGCGCTCCAGCAGCTCCCCGTAGGCGAAGCGGGATACCCGGGGCCGCAGCCGCCCCGAGGCCGCGGCGCCGAGCGCGCCGAGCAGCGCCCCTCCCCCGCCCGCCAGCGCGACCAACACCAACGCGGGCAGCGCGGCGCGCAGCCGCCCGGGGGTCGGACCGGCGGCGAGCAGCGAGACCAGCACCCGGTTCGCGGCCAGCAGCCCGAAGCCGGTGGCGACCCCCGTCGCGGTCTGGCATACGAGCACTGCGATCACGGCCGTCCGGTCCGCCCGCCAGGACAGCTTCACGCAGATCGAGATCAGGCCCGGAAGACGGCGCGCGACGGCACGCAGCGTCATCTGCTCCATCTCGAAGTTGTGCCGGTTCCACCCGCTCTTGTACTTGAGCCCAGAACCGAACAGCGGATCGCCGCCCGTAGCAGCGTCCTGGCTCTGCTCCGACTCCGCCTCCGGCTCTGCACCGGACTCCGGCTCCACGACTGCCTCTGCCGTCATCATCCGGCCCCCTGATCGCCCACGCGCCCGCACGCGACTACACAGCCATGGAAGCAGGGCGGAAGCGGCGCAGTCCACGGCGCACACGCCTGCGCCGAACGGACCGTGTCCAGGACGAACGGTGTCCAGAACGAACGATGTGCAGAATGAACGGCATGGATGATCTGCTGGCCGACTCACCCGCACTGACCCGTCTGCGCTGGCTCCTCAGCGGTCTGGACGGCGACTGGCCGGCGGACGTCGACGCCGGCGTCGACGTCGAACACGCACTCGCGCCCGAGTTCGCAGCCCGCGTCGCACCTGAGCTGCTGCTCAACATCACCCGCGACCGAGCGAAGCAGTTCGCGCCGATCCGTGTCGTCGGCGTGGACACTGACGGGGACGTAGCAATCGCGCGGTTTCGCACCAGAGACGATGCGCTGTTGGTCGCATACGTGAAGGTGGAGCCTGCACTACCGCATCGAATCACGTCGACTTACACGCAGCCGTCAGTTCCCGAATACCTCACCCCGGGCCTGCCCGCCGACTTCACCGACACGCCCATGCCGACCGTGGACGGCGCCGCGCTCATCGTGTTCGGCGGAGTGCCCGGCAGCGGAAAGAGCGCCGTCTCGGAACGCGTCGGAGCCGCGCTCGGCATCACCGTCTTCGCACTCGACTGGCTGCTCGGCGCGCTCACGCCGTTCGGGATGCGGCACCGCCAGGACCTCGTGGGCGTCGGCGGTGAGCTGCTGACGACGCTCGCCTACCGGGAACTGGCCGCCGGACGCTCGGCGATCCTCGACACGACCAGCGAGGACCCGCCCGAAAGAGCGAGGTGGGCGAGCCTCGCGACCGCCGCAGGTGCCGCGTTCGTCCCGGTCGTGTGCGCCTGCTCGGACGAAGCGCTGCACCGCGAACGCGTCGAGGGCCGCGTGCGAGGAATCCCCGGCTGGGCCGATGCAGGCGATTGGGCGAACGCCAGCGCGCGGCGCGCCGCGTTCCCCCCGTGGCCTGAGGCCCTGTCCGTGGACACCGCGCGGCCGCTGGACGAGTGCGTGGCCAAGGTGCTTGACCGAATCGACCACCAGTCACGGAACTCCTGTTCGTGATCTGCGTCCACCGCCTTGCCGCCGCGAAGTAGCATATGCAAACTATATTTAGCAGATGCCAATGAGCACTATCCGGAAGCTGGGGACATGACCGGAGACGCCCTGCTGCAGGTGCTGGCGACGCTTGCCAACCCGCACCGGATAAGGGTCCTGGCAGCGCTGGTGCAGGAGCGCAACTATGTCAGCCAGCTGGCTCGCGACCTGGGTATCAGCAGGGCCCTGCTGCAGGTCCACCTGCGCAGGCTGGAGGCGGCCGGGCTGGTGTCGTGCAGCGTCGAGGTCTCGGCGGACGGCAAGGCGATGAAGTTCTACGAGGTGGCACCCTTCGCGCTGCATCTGACCCCTGAGACGATCAGGCTCGCGGCGCAATCCCTGAGCATGAACAGCGAACTGGAGGCGAAGCTGCAATGAAGCCCAAGACGACGAGGGAAACAGCGATCGCCAGCGTGGCCGCCGTGATCGCGGTCGCGCTGCTGATGATCCCCTTCGAACTGCCCTCCCACACGGCAGACGGGGCCGTCATGAACAACAGCAGGTACCTGTTCTGGATCGCCATCGCCGGGGTGGGAGCACTCGGGATGACCCTGGGCCACCGCTATCTCACCGTCAAGAAGCAGGCGCAGATCGAACTGGCCGGCGGCGAACAGTACCGCAAGCTGGCCGAGGAGTACCGGCGGCTGGCCGACCTGGCCATCACCAGCCAGGAACACACCGACCTCAAGCTCGGCGAACTCAGCGTCCAGCTCGACTACCTGCAGGAGCAGAACGCGTCGCTGCAGAAGATCCTCAAAGACGTCGAGTAAGCCCGACGGCGCGACGCATGCCCTTGAGCAGGATTCCAGGTGCCACGGATGCGCTCAGGCGCATGAAGGGAACTGCGATGTCCTCACGCGCTCCGACGTGGCGACCACACGTGCCGGCCATGTCGATGGGAAGGCGCACGGTGCTACGGTCCGGCGCCGCTCTGGCGATGGGCCTACCGATCATCAGGGCCGCACCGGCGAGCGCGCTCGACGCGGCGCCGGCGACTCAGCTCACACTGCCGGAACCGACCGGCCGGCGCAGTCTCGGAACCACGTCTCTGCACCTCGTCGACCCGTCCCGCTCCGACCCTTGGGTGCCTACCGGGCGGGTCAGGGAACTTATGATCCAGATCTGGTACCCGGCCACCGCGGTCGACGGCCACCCCCGCGCGCCCTATTTCACGCCCGTCACGGCGCGCGCCTATGAGAAGGAGCAAGGCCTCCCCACACTCGACTGGCCGATCACGCACGCGCATCGCGACCCTCCGGTGCACAAACTCCAGCGCGGCCGGCCCGTCGTCCTGTATTCCCACAGCCTCGGCGGCGAGCGATCCGAAACCACGTGCCTGGTCGAAGACCTGGCCAGCCACGGCTATGTCGTGGTCACGATCGACCACGTCCACGACGCCGGCGTCGTCGAACTGCCGGACGGGCGCGTGGAAACCGCCGCAGTCCCGCAACTCAGCGGCGACGCCGAGACACAGGTGACCATCAAGGAGATCGAGTCCCGTGTCGCCGACGTACGCTTCGTCCTCGACCAACTCGCCGTGATCAACTACGGGGGCAATCCCGACCACGAACACGTGCCGCTGCCGCGCGGCCTACGCGGCGCGCTCGACCTCGACCACGTGGGCATGTTCGGTCAGTCCGACGGCGGCTCCACCACCGCCCATGCCATGCACGTCGACGCCCGCATCGCCGCCGGCATCGACTTGGACGGCACCCTCTGGACGCCAGAGGCGGTGGCCGGCTCCGACCGCCCGCTCCTGCTGTTCGGCAGGCAGGACCTGGACCCCTACGAGGCGGGCACCTGGGCGGCGTTCCGGACGAACCAGCGTGGCCCCGAACTCCAGCTCGGCCTCCTGGGCTCCACGCATCACACCTTCACGGACTTCGCCGCACTGGTGCCGCAGGTCGCTCCAATCATCGGTATGCCGCCGAGCTGGGTCATCGAGGGAATCGGCACCATCAACGGACCACGCGCGGTCACCGTCGAGCGTGCCTACATCAACGCCTGGTTCGACATGCACCTGCGCCACCACGACAGCGGCCTGCTGACCGGACCGTCCGCGTCCTACCCCGAGATTCGGTTCGTGTCCTGACACCCCGGTCGATGTAACCGCGTGTAAATAGGTGAAACTCTATGTAACATCCGATGATTTGTTGACCCTCGGATGTGCGCCGCGCAGTCTCAGATTCAGCCGCCCCGCGGGAACGGCACTCGGGAACCTCACCCAAGAGAGGCAGCGCATGCGAAGAGCACTCTGGACAGTCCTATCAGGACTCTTACTTGTGGCGGCGGCGACTGTCGCGCCGGCGGCGGCACAGGTCGACCCGGCGGCCACGAACCCCTACGGCGACCCGAACCTGGTCTCCATGTTCGACGGGAAGGACCTGACCGGCTGGACCCAGGCCAAGTCCGGCGAGTGGACGGTCAAGGACAGCGCGATCTACGGCAACGGCACCGCCCGCGGCTGGATCTACTACAACACCCAGCAGGCCGGCACGTTCCGCTGGATCTTCGACGTCAAGCAGGTCAAGGGCAACCACGCCCCGACCGTGCTGATCTGGGGCACCACCACCCCGCTGCGCGACGCCCTGAGCGCGATCCAGTTCCAGCCGCCGAACGGCGGGCACTGGGACTACCGGCCGGGGCACAACAACGGCGGCGGCAGCGAGTTCAAGCAGATCGCGCACACCAAGATCCCGACGTCGAGCTGGGCTCAGTGCGAGATCGTCGCCGACGCCACGACCGGCATCGCCAGGATGGCCTGCTGCCCGCTGGCCGCCGGCAAGACCACCTGCAAGGCGACCGAGGTGCTGGACTTCAAGGACCCGACGGCCGGACGCACCGGACCGTTGGCCATCCAGGTCCACAACTCCGGCATCCACGACGAGTACAAGAGTCTTTATGTGGAGTCGCCGGTCGTGGACGACCCGGGCGGGTTCATCACGACCGGGTGAGAGGGTTGCGTATTCAGCTCGTGAGCGCCTGGTCCCCGCCTGGGCCGGGCGCTTACAACTGCTTCGCGCCGCCGGCGAAGTCGGAGCTGAACTGCGAGGTGAGCAGCTTGCAGATGCCGCCGTCGGTGACCAGGACGCCGAGCTCGCGGTTGCGGTGCAGCGAGTTGGCGGTGTAGTTCATCGAGCCGACCTCGGCCAGTTCGTCGGGCAGCCCGGAGTCGGCGACGACGGTCTTGGCGTGGATGTACAGGCCGGTGCTGGACGAGTAGCCGACCACCTTCCCGCCCGCCGCGACCACCTTCGCTGTCTCGGTCTTGTACTGGGACGGCGACTCGACCATGACGCGCACGGCCACACCTGCCTTGGCCCAGGCCACGATCGCGTCGACGACGCTGCTGTCGCTGAACTCCTCCCCCTCGACATCGAGGGTCTTCGAAGCGTGGTTGATCACCGAAAGGACGCGCGGCTGGGCTGTGGTGGGCGACCACAGCAGGTTGTCGCCGTCGCCGGGGGTGGTGGCGGTGTGCGCGTAGTCGGCGTTGAACACTGCGACGATCGCGGCGACGTCGTGCGGGTCGGTGTCGAAGACCCCGTAGTCGCGGCCGGTCGGGTAGTACTGGCTGGTGAGGTTGCCGGTCAGGATCAGCGACTCTTGGTCGTCCACCGTGATCGTCTTCTGGTGCGTATAGGCGAAGGTGGCGGACGACCAGGCGACGCCGATCCCGGCGGCCTGCAGGGCGTTGAAGGCGGCCTGGTTGCTGGACTTCTCGGCCTGGTCCAGCACGACCCGCACGTTCACCCCGGCCCGGTGCCTGGCGATCAGGTCGTTGGTCGCCGTGGTGTCGGAGAGCTCGTACATGGTCATGTCAACGCTCTTGGTGGCCGAGTCGATGACGCCGTAGATCTGCGGCTGGCCCCCGCCTCCGTTGGCGAACTCGAAGGCGCGGGAGGTGCCGCTGCCGGTGAGCGGCGGCGCTGATTGCGTGCTCTGCGTCGGCTGGGGGTCTGCGCCGGGAAGGGGCGTGATGGACAGCGCGCCGTGCGAGCGTAGGAACGCGTAGCCCGCCGCGGCGACGAGTGCCACGACGAGCACGGTCGAGAAGCGGCTGGCCGGGCTGCGACGCCGGTTGCGGCTGCGACTGCGGCTTGAGGTGCGCCGTCTCGTTCTGCGGGCCATGCCCGACCTAGTGCTCCCGGGACCGGCGTTCAAACGGTCGTGTCCGGCCTCTGATTCGAGCGGTGCGGCGCGCGACCTACTCGGCGCTGGTCGTCGGCGCCGCGCTCTCCGGTCCCGGAGCACGCCGCACCGAGCGCAGCAGCACCTCCGACACGTCCGTGACGCGCACGTCCTCGCCCGCCTTGCCCTGCTGCTTACGCGTCGCCACCCCGTCGGTGAGCATCACGATGCAGAACGGGCAGGCGGCGGTGACCAGGTCGGGCTCCGTGCTCAGCGCCTCGTCGGTGCGGGTCTCGTTGATCCGCACGCCGATGGTCTCCTCCATCCACATCCGCGAGCCGCCGGCCCCGCAGCAGAACGAGCGCTCCTTGTTGCGCGGCATCTCGGTCAGCCGGATCCCGGGCACGCTGCCGAGGATCTCGCGCGGCGGGCTGAACACCCGGTTGTGCCGGCCCAGGTAGCAGGGGTCGTGATAGGTGACGTTCGCGTCCACCTCGTTGACCGGGACCAGCCTGCCCTCGGCCACCAGCTTCGCCAGCAGCTCGGTGTGGTGGACGACCTCGTAGTCGCCGCCGAGCTGCGGGTACTCGTTGCCCAGGGTGTTGAAGCAGTGCGCGCAGGTGACCACGATCTTCTTGGCCCCGGCCGCGTTCAGCGTCTCCACGTTCTGCTTCGCCAACTCCTGGAAGAGCAGCTCCTGGCCCAGCCGGCGGGCCGCGTCGCCGGTGCAGGTCTCGCCGCTGCCGAGCACCATGAACTCGACCCCGGCCTCGTGCAGCAGCTCGGCCACCGAGCGCGAGGTCTTCTTGGCGTTGTCGTCCAGCGAACCGGCGCAGCCGACCCAGAACAGGTACTCGACGTCCTCGGGGATGGTCTCCCCGCCGTCCTCGCCGAAGACCCGCACCTCGAACGGAAGCCCGGTGGTCCACTCCATCCGGGCCTTCGACCCGCGCCCCCAGGGGTCGCCGGCCCGCTCCAGGTTGCGCAGCATGGTCTGCGCCTCGCGCGGGAACTCGGACTCGATCATCACCTGGTGCCGGCGCATGTCGACGATGTGGTCCACGTGCTCGATGTCGACCGGGCACTGCTCCACGCACGCGCCGCAGCTCACGCAGGACCACAGCACGTCCGGGTCGATCACGCCGTTGACGTCCGCCCCGCCGACCAGCGGACGCGCCGCCTCGGCGAGCACGTCGGCCGGCAGCGCCGCCCGCTCCTCGTCCGAGGAGGCGAGCAGGTAGGGGGCCTTGGCCAGGGCGTGGTCGCGCAGGCTCATGATCAGCAGCTTGGGGCTCAGCGGCTTCTCGGTGTTCCAGGCCGGGCACTGGGACTGGCAGCGGCCGCACTCGGTGCAGGTGCCGAAGTCCAGCAGCCCCTTCCAGGTGAAGTCCTCGATCGCGCCGCGGCCGATCTTGTCGTCCTCGCCCGGGTCCTCGAAGTCGACCTCCTTGCCGCCGGAGTACACCGGCAGCAGCGCGCCGAGCGCACGGGGGCGGCGGGAGAAGGCGACGTTGAGCGGGGCGAGGAAGATGTGCAGGTGCTTGGAGTGCACGACCAGCACCAGGAAGCCGAGCACCACGCCGAGCGAGCCGAGGATGCCGACGGTCTCCAGCACGTCGTTGGCGGTGCGCCCGAGCGGGTGCAGCCAGTGCGCGACCTCCTGCGAGGCGAAGGCTCCGTGCGGGTACGGGAAGTTGCCGGTGTTGACCTGCGCGGCGCGGTACAGCAGCAGCGTCCACATCACGTTGAAGATCATGAACAGCACCAGCCAGGCCGGTCCCAGGTGCGAGCCGAAGAACCGGGACTTGCGGCCGGTGCGTTCGGGCGACTGCCGCACCCGGATCACGGCGAAGGCGAGCAGCCCGACCAGCACCGCGACGATGAAGAAGTCCTCGAGGAAGCCGAGCCAGGTGTCGGTGCCGATCAGCGGGATGTGGAAGTCCCGGTCGAACAGCGCGCCGTAGCCCTCCACGATCGTCGCGCCCAGGATCACGAAGCCCCAGAAGACGGCGGCGTGGGCGGCGCCAGCGCCGGTCCACTTGAGCAGCTTGCGCTGCCCGAACACCTCGGTCACGACGGCCCACAGCCGGGTCCCGGCGTCGTCGGTGCGCCCCGGCTCGGCCGGCTGTCCCACGCGGGCGAGCCGGTAGAGCGTCAGGACGCGGCGACCGGCCAGCGCGAACGCCGCAGCCGTGATCGCCAAGCCGAGAACGATGCGCAGTACCACTTAGGCCTCCGTCGTGAGGTCGTCTACATTGATGCCTCGTCGTCGTGCTATTTCCGCGAGCAGGGCCGGCAACACCTGCCGCAGGTCGCCGATCACGCCGTAGTCGGCGATCCGGAAGATCGGGGCGGCCGGGTCCTTGTCGATGGCCACGATGGTACGGGCATGCTGCATCCCGGCGCGGTGGCGCACCGAGCCGGAGATCCCGCAGGCGAGGTACAGCCGGGGCCGCACGCTCGCCCCGGTCTGGTCGATCCGGGCCTGCTGCGGGCACCAGCCCTGCTCGGCGGCGGCCTGCGAGCCGCCCACCGCGCCGCCGAAGGCCTCCGCGACCCGGCCGATGAGCTCGAAGGCTCCCGCCGAGCCGACGCCGCGCCCGCCCGCCACGACCACCGGGGCGGTGGCGAGATCGGGCCGCTCTCCGGCGGGCTTCGCGGTACGCGAGATCACCCGGACACCGTACGCCGCTGACGAAGATTTGACCTCTATGCACTCGGTCACAGGCTCGGCGGGTTTAGCCACGCGCAAGGGCTGGACCGCGTCGGCCCGCACCGTGATCACCGCCGTCCCCCTGCGGACGCCCGATTCGACGGCGTAGCGGCCCTCGCACGCCTCCTGGACCGCGACGAGCCCGTCGGGCCCCGGGTACACGTCGACCGCGTCGGTGATGATCGCGGAGTCCAGCCGCACGGCGACGCGTGCCGCGACCTGTCCGCCCTCCCGGCTGGAGGCGATCAGTACAGCGGTCGGCCGGAGGCGGCGGGCGACCGCGACGAGGGCCTCGGACCGCGCCACCTCGGTGCAACCTCCGGCTGCGGGTCCGGCGACGGTGAAGACCCTCGTCGCGCCGTACCGGGACAGCAGTTCGGTGTCCGCCGCGTCGCACGGTCCGCAGCAGACTACGACCGGTTCCCCGATCCGGCGCGCGACGGTGAGCAGTTCACAGGTCGACAGGTATGCCGCGTCCCCGATCGGGCGGCCATCCATATCGCTGCCCGGGTTGCCGCGCTCGGCGAGCACCAGTACCGACCCCACCGCTCCTCCTCGCTACCGACTGAATGGATGATGGCGACCGGTTGGATGACTAGATGACGAGATGACTAAATGAGGTGACGTTCCGCCAGGAAGTCGGCCAGCCCGGCTGCTCCGCACCCGTGACCGTCGTCACGGACCACGTCGCCCGCATGCCGTCTCGGGCACGGATTCACGGTGCGAGTGACCGTCGCGGCGGCCTGCTTGCCGACCTGGCTGCGGGGAACGCCGAGGTCCGCCAACGCCCAGGTGCGCACCAGCTTGTGCCGGGCCTCGGCGACGGCGTGGATGCTCGGATAGCGCGGCGCGCCACAGCGGTCGGTGACCGAGACCAGCGCCGGAAGGAACGCGGCGGCCTCTTCCACGACTGCACCTTCCACGACTGCCCCCTCCCCGACTGCCCCGGCGTCGCGGCGCACCACCACCTCGTCCACTCCGTCCGCCCCGTCCACGCCGACCCGCACCGCGTCGGCGAAGCAGAGCGAGGGCACGCCGAGCCGCTCGGCGACCATGGTGGGCACCACCGCGGTGCCCGAGTCGGCGGAGACCGCGCCGCAGAGCACCAGGTCGAAGCCCAGCCGGCGGACGGCGGCGGCCAGCACCCGCGAGGTGGCCAGGGCGTCCGAGCCGGGCAGCGCGTCGTCGAGCACGTGCACGCCCTGGTCGGCCCCGAGCACCAGCGCCCGGCGCAGGGCGGCCACCGCGCCGGCCGGCCCCATCGTCAGGGCACTGATCTGTACGTCGCGCCGCCGGCAGGCGATCCGCCTGGCCTGTTCGACCGCGTGCTCGTCAGCCTCGTTGAGCCGCCCGCGCAGGCCGATTCGGTCCACGGTCAGGTCCGCGGCGAACGGCGGGTCCTCGGGCGTCTCCGGAACGTGCACGTGCTTGACCAGGACCACGATCTTCATGCACGCCCGCCTCCTTGCGGATCAGCTGCCGCAGGCGAGTGTAGGCGGGCGGGCCGCCGCCGAAAAGGATCGACCCGCCTGCCACAGCTGAATCTCCATCAAATGACGGGATATGGCGGGATCACGGCGGCTCAGGCCGATACTGCGAAAACACGATCGATGGTGGAGGGGACGACCGTGTCGCGCCGCGACGCCGGTCACCTGGCGGGCTCGGCCCACCAGTCCTCCTGGCCGGCGGCGCGCAACTCGTCCAGGTCCGGAACGATCGGGCGGCGGCCCTCGAGGGCGACCAGGTTGCGCTCGCGCAGCATCCGCAGCGAGCGCTGGGCGGTGGCCTCGGAGACCCCGACCAGCGTGCCGAGCTCGATCTGGGTCAGGTTGATCCGGATCACCGTGCCGTGCTCGGAGACCGGACGCCCGTAGTCGTCCGCGAGCTCGACCAGCGCGCGGGCGAGCCGGATCTCCGAGGTCGCCCCGGCGAAGTCGACCCTGCGCCGGGTCGCGGTGCGGAACTTGCGGCTGACCACTGCGCTCAGCGCGCGCTGCGCGTGCGGATGGCGCTCCAGCACCGCGTCGAAGTCGGCCCGCTTGAGCACCACAGCGATGACCGGCTCGCGGCCGCAGGCCGTGACGGTGGCCAGCCGCCGCTCGCCGTCGGCGCCGGCCAGCTCCCCGACCACGTCCCCGCCGAGCCGCACCGCGAGCAGGGCCTGTTTGCCCCCGCCCAGGTCGGCGGTGACCTTGACCCCGGCCGACAGCAGCAGGAACACCTCGGTGGCCGAGTCCCCCTCCTCGATCAGCCTTCTGCCTTTCCCGAACCGCAGCACCCGCCCGGCCTCGAGCAGGTCGGCGAGCGCGTCTTCGGAGAGGGTGGCCAGGAAGCTGTTCCCCGGCCAGTCCTCCCGCTGTTTCAGGCCGTCGGCGGCCGCTGCCGCGCCGGTGGGCGGATCCGCGCTCATGAAGACGCCTCCCCTTGATCTTCCGTCAACTCAAGAGCTCAGACCGATTGTGCCCACAGCTTCGGCCTAAATCCTACTGTTCACATAACGATCAGGGCGTTGCATCGCGTCCGGAAGGTACGGATGGTACCCGCGGGATCCGTGTTGATGTTGATGTCAGTTGCTGTAGCCGGGTATACCAACTCCGGCGGTGACCGGACGCACGTGCAGATACACCGGGCCGGCCTTCGCGCAGGCCTCGAAGGAGAACGGCAGCTGCACGGCGGCGGTCTGGTTCGGCGGGTAGATCCGCAGCGCGGTGGCGGCGGCCGGCTGGCAGGTGGCGGCCGGGTAGTTGTACACGTCGGCCACGCCGAGCACGACGTGCGAGGTGGCGCCGGGCGTCAGCACGACCGCCGCGGGGGTGATGGCGTCCCAGCCGGCCGGGCTGCCCAGCTGGGTGCCGGTGGCGTCGAGCGCGGAGACTCCCGGGAATCCGTACAACTGGCAGGTGGTGGTCCCGGTGTTGGAGAACTCCAGCTCGTAGTAGAAGGTGCCCGCCGCGGCGTCGCCGGGCTGGCCGATCCAGACGGTGAGCTGCGAGGTCGCGCAGCTCGCGACGTGGGGCACGACCGTTCCGGCCGCCGCCGAGGCGGAGATCGTGCCCACCCCCGTCGCCGCCGCGCCCGCAAGGGCCGTGGCGAGCAGGCCGCGTCGCAGATATCGAAGACTTGATCGCTTCATGACGTTCTCCCCATGGAACACAGCACTCGGACGGGACGCTCGGTCCGGGCCGCCAATATCCCCAGAGGCCCGGACCGGGCGTTCCCCACTTCACAAGCAGAGACTGTCGGGGCGCCCCGATGGTTGAGCCGGATTAGAGTGGTGCAGTGTATGGCCACTGCGACGGGAGGGCGTGGGCAGCGTGCGGGAGACGACGAGCGTGGTGATCGTGGGCGGAGGGCCGGCCGGGCTGACGCTGGCGAATCTGCTGAACCGCAGCGGGATCGGCTGCGTCGTGCTGGAGTTGCGCTCGCGCGAGTACGTCGACCGGCGGCAGCGGGCCGGGATCGTCGAGTACCGCGCCGTGCGCATGCTCGAAGAGTGGGGCCTGGCGGACCGGGTGCTCGGCGCCGCACCGCAGGACTCCCGGCTGGAGCTGCGCTTCGACGGCGAGCGGCGGACCATCGGGGAGGACGAGTACGGCCTTTCGCTGGCCGGGAGCCTGTGCCCGCAGCAGGTCCTGGTGCGCAACCTCATCAGCCTGCTGCTCGAGGAGGGCGGCGACCTGCGGTTCGACGCCGCCGGCGCGACGGTGCACGGGCTCGACGGCGAGCGTCCGGTGGTCGGCTACACGGACGCGGCGGGCGAGCCGCACGAGATCGAGTGCGACTTCGTGGCGGCCTGCGACGGCGACCACGGGAGCAGCCGCGCGGGCGCGCCCGAGGGCGCGTGGACCACGCAGGTGATGGATCACGGGGTCAGCTGGCTCACCGTTCTGACCGACTCCCCGCCGCCCCGCCGACCGCTGATGGGGGTCGGCCCGGAGGGTTTCGCGGCGCAGTTCGCCCGTGGTCCCGCGGCCAGCCGCTTCTACCTGGAGTGCCCGCCCGGCGACCGGATCGAGGACTGGCCCGCGGAGCGGATCTGGCCGGCTTTGCGCACCCGGCTCGCCGATCCCGACCTGCCCACCGGCCCGGTCACCGACCGGGAGGTCTTCGCACTGCGCAGCGTCGTGCACGACCCGATGAGCTACGGCCGGCTGTACCTGCTCGGCGACGCCGCGCACGTCATCTCCCCGATGGGCGGCAAGGGCATGAACCTCGCCCTGCACGACGCTGACGTGCTCGCCCGCGCGGTGCGCGCATTCCTGCGTGACGGCGACGAGAGCCTGCTGCGCCGTTACTCGGCCGACTGCCTGGAGCGGGTCTGGAGCTGCCAGGAGTTCTCCCGGTGGATGCTGGAGACGACGCACGACCTGGGCGGTCCGGCCGAGGAGGCCGGGTTCCGCCGGGAGCTGCGGCTGGCCCGCCTGCGCCGGTTGACGGGTGCGCAGACGAAGACGGCCGAGCACGGGTACGTGGAGGCGCTGGCCGGGCTGGCCTGAGCAAGATCGGCCGTCGGCCCGCCCATCCACAGCTCACCAGGGCTCCGGGACGTATATCCACCCACGCTCCGCGAAGTGCTTCGCCGGGATCTCGACCTCCACCCTCGTGAACGCCTCGGGACGCAGCAGGCCGTACCCGTGCGCGATGACGTCCTGGTACAGCGTGTCGGAGACGATGAGTGCGAAGTCCGCGTCGGGGCGGCCGGTCAGCGCGGCCCGCGCGGGCGCGCTGTCCAACAGCCGGTGGACGCCGACCGCCGAGTCCCCGGCCCAGCCGTTCGCGCCGCGCTCGATGTGGCCGCGGTGCAGCGCGATCCGCAGGCGCAGCCGGGCACGCTCGTTGAGGTCGGCGTTGACCTCGGCGAGCGCGATCCGGAACCCGTGTACCAGGGCCGGGATCACCTCGGACTCGTCCAGCCCGGTGGGCAGCACCACGAACTGCCCGTCCCCCGACTCCTGCGTCTCGACCCGGTCCTCGGCGATTCCGGCGTGGTGGCGGGCGCGGGCGAGCGCCTCGGTGAGCCGCTGCTGCGCGCGCATCGCCTCCGGCGTCCGGAATCTGCTGTAGCGCTCGATATCGGCCGCGCAGACCAGGCGTACCGCGGCGTCCGGCTCAGGCCCCTTCGACGCGTGAGCGCTGACGGCGGCGGACCCGCGCGAAGCCGCCGTCCGTGGATCGGCGGGTGCTGAGATCACGGGACGCCGGTCAGGCAGGGACAGCGCGAACTCCTGGAGCTGCGGAGCGCGCGCGTGTGCCTTGCGCCTGTGCAACAGACCGGTCCGGACGACGGGCAGTTCGGCCCGGACCGTGCCGGTCAGCTCGGTCAGCTCCTGCGGCACGTTCAGCGTCGCGTACGCACGCACCTCGGGCGGCAGGTCGCCGTTCAGCCGGTCGAAGTACCAGCCGACCACGTTCGAGCTCAGCCCGCTCACCGACACCGCGCCGGGCGTAACGCCGGGCGCCACGCCGGAGGCCTGCTCGTCAGCCGGGTAGATCCCCGCGTCGACCACCTCGATCCGCCGGTCGTCGAACGACATCCGCAGGAACAGGGCGGCGCTGGTCCACCGCGCGGACAGCGGTTCGAACGTGAAGCCGATCCGGACCCCGATCCCGCCGTCCGGGTCGATCCCCCGGTCCAGGACCGGGCGGCCGTACTGCATCGCGCCGATCCGCTCGGGGCGCGCGGAGCGCCGCCGTCGGGACACGGTCAGCGAGTCGGTCGTCACGCCCGCGCCGTCAGGGCCCACATCCATCAGAGCACAGCTCCATCGGAACACAGCTCCATCGGAACACCGCTCCGTCAGAACACCGCCGGGATGTCCGCGTGGATCTTCCTGGAATAGGCCAGCAGCGCGGCCTGCGGCGCGATCAGCCCGCGCGGGGCGCGGCCGTGCGCGAGCTCCTCGGCGGTGGCGCACAGCACGGTCCCGACTGCCGGGTCCTCGCCGAGCTCCACCAGCCGGCGGCGCAGCCGGGCCCCGGGCCCCGAGGTGGCCACCAGGTCGTGCACCTCGAAGCGGCGCAGCTGGCGGTACGGCTTTCCGGGCACGTCGCCGGGGCCCTCGACAACCGTGCCGACCTGGGCGAAGGTCAGCCCCCGCACCTCCCGGCGCAGCTCCGGGAACCCCACCTCGGCGAGTTCCTCGATCAGCTCGCGGCGCAGGCACTCGGCGGAGTCCTCGCGGTACGCGCCGGTGTCGAACCAGCGCCGGAAGCCCCGCATCGACCGGTTGGGGATGAAGCCGCGCAGGTCGGAGCGCATCAGCTCGCGGCGCGTCTCCACCCACTGCTCGCGGAAGCCCAGCCGCTCCAGCTCGGGCCCGGCCGGCTCGAAGTACTTGAACACCCCGCCCGGCGGGCTGTAGAGACCCGGGCGCGAGAGCGTGTCGAACAGGACGTAGCGGCCCTCGTCCCGCACCCGTAGCAGAGCGCTGAACGAGACCCGCAGCTCCTGTTCGCGCCGGGACGGCACCGGAAGCGTGTCCCGGGCCCCGGCCGGCCTGGAGATCATCGACGGCTCCACTCTCCCCCGACGGGTTGTGCGCTGCTGCGTCGCAGCGTTCTTTGACACAGCAGCGTTCGTTGACACAAGGGGGTCTTCCCGCTCAGGCAACCGCTCTCACGCCCCGGTGCGCGCGGCACTGGTCACAGTCGACACAGAGCTGTTCGATTCAGATCTGTTCAGCGCCGTTCAGCCGACACTCCCCCGCAACGGCGTGACAACGGGACGCCCCTCGCGGTCCGTGGTAACCGACACCCTAGCCCGGTAGACCGCCGTGACGCGCTCCTCGGTGAGGACTACGGTGGGGGTTCCGCTCGCGGCCACGCTACCGCGGTCGAGCAGAATCATCCGTTCGGCGTACTGGCCGGCGGCGGTCAGGTCGTGCAGCGTGGTGACGACGGTCAGCCCCTGGTCTCGGCGCAGCCGGTCGACCAGGTCGAGGGCCTGCTGCTGGTGGCCGAGGTCCAGCGCGGTGGTGGGTTCGTCGAGCAGCAGCAGCCGGGCCCGCTGGGTCAGCGCGCGGGCGAGCACGGCCCGTTGCCGCTCGCCGCCGGAGAGGGTGGCCAGCCGGCGCCCGGCGAATCCGGCCAGGACGAGCAGCTCCATCGCCTCGTCGGCAGCCCGGCGGTCGGCGTGTCCGGGCGCCGCGAGATAGGCCAGGTGCGGGGTGCGCCCGAGCAGTACGTACTCTGCGACGGTCATGTCCGGCGGGAAGGTCGGGTTCTGCGGTACGTACGCGATCCGCCGGGACAGTTCACGCCGGGACAGCGCCGCCGCGTCGCGGCCGTGCACGATGACCGTGCCCTGATAGGGGATTAGGCCGGACAGCGCGCGCAGCAGGGTGGACTTCCCCGCGCCGTTGGGTCCGATCACGGCGAGCCAGCCGCCTGATGCGACGCCGCAGGACACGGAGTGCAGGACCGGGCTGCCGTCGAGCGTCGCCGACAGCCGGTCCACGATCAGCGCCGGGACGTCGGGGCCATGGCCGGGAGCCCAAGTCTCAGTGTTCGAAGTCACGTGCGCACCGCCCTGGTGGCGCGCAGGATCCAGACGAAGACCGGCGAGCCGATCAGGGCCGTGACCACCCCGATCGGCAGCTCCGCCGGGGCGAGCGCGGTGCGGGCAAGCGTGTCCGCCAGTACCAGGAAACCCGCGCCGAACAGCACCGAGAGCGGCAGCACCGCGCGGTAGGAGGTCCCGGCCAGCCGGCGCACGGCGTGCGGCACGATGATCCCGACGAAGCCGATCAGCCCGCCCACGGCGACCGCGGTGGCGGCGGCCAGCGAGCAGCCCGCCACCACCAGCAGCCGGATCCTGGCCGGCTGCGAGCCGAGGGCGCGGGCCTCCTGGTCGCCGACCGAGAGCACGTCCAGGTGCCGTCCGTGCGGCAGGATCATCAGGAGGCTGACGCAGAAGTACGGCAGTATCTGCAGGGCCTGGTGCCAGGATGCGGCCGAGAGCGAGCCGAGCAGCCACGAGTAGACCTGCTGCAGGTCCTGCGTCGAGCGCTGCAGCAGATAGGTCTGCACGGCGGTCAGGAACATCCCGACCGCCAGGCCGGCCAGCAGCAGGTTGGCCGTGCCCGCGCCGCTCGCCGCCCCGGCCGCGTAGGCGACCGCGACCCCGGCCAGCGCCCCGGCGAACGCGGCGGTCGGTACCGCCGCGCCGCCACTGCCACCGAGGTACACGATCGCGATGGTCGCCCCGAGCCCCGCACCGGCCGAGGAGCCGAGCAGCCCCGCGTCCACGAGCGGATTGCGGAACACGCCCTGGTACCCCGCCCCCGCGAGTGCGAGCAGCGCCCCGACCAGGGCGCCGAGCACGACCCGGGGCAGCCGGATCTGGAAGAGCACCGCGTCGTTCACCGGACTCAGCCCCGAATGCACCGGCAGGAACGGGATCCGGCTGAGCAGGGCGCTGATCGTGTCGAGGGGCCGCAGGTCCGCCGCTCCCGCCAGCGCCCCGGAGAGGAGCGCGACGAGAAGGAAGAGCACTGCGATGAGGTAGGCGCGGCGCGGGCGGCTCATCACGGCCGTGGGCGCGGTGCGCGGATCACGCGGCGGGTGCCTTCTCGACGGCCTGCGCGATCAGCTCGACCAGCTCCGGCAATCGCGGCCCCCAGCGCGAGGCGAGGTCGCCGTTCAGCGCTACCAGCTCGCCGTCCTTCACTGCCGGAATGGTCGACCAGCCCGGCCGAGCCGCGACGATCGCCGCGCTCTGCCCGCCGTCCGTGGCGTCGCTGTCCGCCAGGAAGGCGAGCTGCGGCGCGGCGGTGACGACGTACTCCGCCGACAGTTCGGGGTAGCCGCCGTCCGAGGCCTTGTCCGCCTTGTCGGCGATGTTCGTCAGGCCGAACAACCCGAGGATCTGCCCGATGAAGGTCGAGGAGGTCGCCGAGTAGTACGGGTTCGCACTCAGTTCCCAGTAGTAACTCAGCCCCTTGTGCCCGGCGCCGGCCTGCCGTACGGCGGCGGCGATCCGTGCCTTCATCCCGGTGACGGCCTGCCCGGCCTGCGCCGCGTGGCCGGTGGCGTCGCCGATCTGCTCGATCTGTGTGTACGCGGCCTCCAGGTTCGCGGCCGCGGGCTCGACGAGCACCGGCACGTGCAGCTTGGCCAGGCCCGCGACCAGCCCGCCGACGTCGGCGGAGGCGAGCACCAGGTCCGGCGAGTACTTGGCGATGGCCTCGATGTTCGGGGTCAGGCCGCTGAGAGCGGTCACCGGCGCGCCGGACGGGTAGTCCGAGTCGGCGTCCACCGCGACGACCTGGCTGCCCGCGCCGACCGCGTACAGGTCCTCGGTGGCGGTCGGCGAGAGCGAGACGATCCGCTTCGGCGCGGCCGCGATCGTGACCGCTCCGTTCGTCGGGGTCACCGTCACCGGGAACGCGGCGGCGGTCGCGGAGGCCGTACCCGTCGCGCTGCCGGTACCCGCGCCGGAGCCGGAGCTACAGGCCGCTGACATGGTCAGCGCCGCCAGCGCGCAGCCGAGCGCCGCCGCGCGGCCCAGCCCGACCCGATTCCGATCGCCGCGACTCCATATATTGCGCATGCGCATGTGCTGCTTCCTCCCGCAAAGGCGGGAAAGCGCCCCCGAGCCGGCCGACGGCGCGACTGCTCCCGCCCGGCCGGGACGGATCGCCCTTCCCACGAGGGCCGATATCGTCGACGCGGCGGCAGGCGACCTGGCTTGGGCCGGTGCACGGGGGTGCGCGGCCGTCACAGTTGCGGGACAGCGCCGGAATGGCCCGTCGGGCTTCACCGGCTTCGCTGCTTGACGCGTCATCAGGATCCGCGGCGCGCAGGCGCCGGGTCCGGACGCCGGAAACCTTAACACGCCCCGGCCTCCCTCCCCTGGAAGCATGATCCCCGGTGAGTCAAGTTAGGCTAGGGTAACCTAACTTAGCTGAGCGTTCCGGTGGTCCGCCGCCTGCGAGGAGTGATCTGTGGTCAGCTACGAAGAGGACTGGTACGGCGCGCCCGTCGACCCGATCGCCCTGGTCACCCGGTTGGCGCGGGCCGATCCGTACCCCGACTACGTGGTCTACGAACGCGACGGGCGGTGGACCTTCGCCGGCGGCGTGCTGGCCGCCGTCTCGCTGGAGGCCGACCGGGTGCGCACCCGGTTCGTGGACGGCAGCGGCATCGTGCAGCCGTGGTCCGGATCTCCGGCGTCGGCGCTGCGCCGCGCGCTGGACGCCGTACCGGTCCAGGGCTGGAACGCCTACGGCTGGATCGGCTTCGACTTCGCCGGGGTGATCCCCGCACTCGGACCCACCGGCGCGGCCGCTCCCCCCGGGGAGCTGGCCCAGCTGCCGGTGCCGCGGATCGAGGTCAGCACGGACGGCACCGGCGTGCTGATCCGCGGCGCGGACGCGGCGGAGCGCGAGTGGATACGTACCCTGATCGCCCGGCCCGACGGTCCGGGCGAGCCGGCCGCGACCCCGGTCGACGTGCGCGCCGCCGACGCCTCCTACCGCGAGCGGGTCGCCCAGGCGGTAAAGGAGATCCGGCAGGGGCAGTACCAGAAGGTCATCCTGTCGCGCACCGTGCCCATCCCGTTCCCGGCCGACCTGGTCGGCACCTACGCCAAGGGGCGCCGGGCCAACACCCCGGCCCGCTCGTTCCTGCTGCGGTTCGGCGGGCTGCACGCGGCCGGATTCAGCCCCGAGGTGATCGTCACCGTGGACGCGGACGGGCAGGTCCTCACGCAGCCGCTGGCCGGCACCCGGGCCTTCGGCCGCGGCCCCGCGCTGGACGCCGCCGCCCGGGACGAGCTGGAGTCGAACCCCAAGGAGGTGTTCGAGCACGCAGTCTCGGTGCGCACGGCGCAGGACGAGGAGGTCGTGGAGCGGTCGCTGCGGCTGACCGGGGTGCACGACCTGGCCGGTCGGCTGGTGGACGAGCTTTCCGGCGGGCAGCGCCGGCGGGTCTGGCTGGCGATGGCGCTGGCCCAGCAGACCTCGATCCTGCTGCTGGACGAGCCCACCACCTTCCTGGACATCGCGCACCAGTACGAGGTGCTGGACCTGTGCGCCGAGTTGCACGCGCGCGAGGGCCGCACGCTGGTGGCAGTGCTGCACGACCTGAACCAGGCCTGCCGCTACGCGACCCACCTGATCGCGCTGCGGCCGGGTGGACAGATCGCGGCGCAGGGCGACCCGGCCAAAGTGATCACCGCCGGGCTGGTGGAGGACGTGTTCGGGCTGCCCTGCCGGGTGATCGAGGACCCGGAGACCGGCACCCCGCTGGTCGTCCCGCTCCGGCGCGGGGCCCGGGAGCAGTCAGCAGACGCAGAGCACATACCGTCGAGGACGTCAGCGTCCGCGTCTGCGTCTGCTTCCGCCGGCTCGGGATAGAGCCGCCGGGCAACCAGTTCCGCAGCCACATGCCAGTCCATGCCAGTCTTGGGCCGTGAGCGTGCTCGTCTTCGCCGTCCCCGCGCTGCTGTCCGCGGCCGTCTGGCTCCATCTCCTGCTCGGCCACGGCCGCTACTGGCTGATGGACCCGCGTCTGCCGCCGGATGCGCATCCGGATACTGATCGGCCGCGCGTGGTCGCCATCGTGCCCGCGCGCGACGAGGCCGAGGTGCTGCCCTCGACGCTCCCGACGCTCCTCGACCAGGACTATCCGGGCGGCTTCCGAATCGTCCTGATCGACGACGCCAGCAGCGACGGCACCGGGGAGCTGGCCGAGAAGCTCGCCCTGGAACGTTCCTCGGACCGTCTGAGCGTCCTGCACAGCGACGGTCCCCCACCGGGCTGGGCGGGAAAGGTCGCCGCGATGAACCGGGGCGTCGCAGCAGCTGAGGACAGCGAGTACGTGCTCTTCACCGATGCCGACATCGCACACCCGGCCGACAGCGTGCGCCGCCTGGCGGCCTTCGCCGAGACGCACCGGCTCGACCTGGTCTCGCTCATGGCCCGGCTGCGTACCGAGACCGCCGCCGAACGCGCGATCGTGCCCGCGTTCGTGTACAGCTTCGCGCAGCTCTACCCATTCCCCAGGGTCAACCGCCCGAGCGCCCGGACCGCTGCGGCGGCGGGCGGCTGCATGCTGGTGCGTCGCAGTGCACTGATCGACGCGGGCGGCCTAGAGCGCATCGCCGACGCACACATCGACGACGTCGCGTTGGGCCGTCTGCTCAAGCGACGCGGACGGCGGTCTGACGCAGGCGCAGATGGCGGCAGTCGCATATGGCTCGGTCTGACCACCGAGGTACGCAGCGTCCGACCGTATCCAAGCCTCGCCGACCTCTGGGACATGATCGCCCGCAGCGCGTACACCCAGCTGCGCCGTTCGCCGCTGTTCCTCCTCGGCACTCTGATCGGCCTGTTATTAATGTACGCGGTGCCGCCTGTCCTCGGACTGGCCTTCCTCCCGCTTGCACTCGGCGGCGGGAACAGCGGAGGCACCGCCTGGGACATCGCAACCTGCGCGTCGTCCCTCTTCGCATGGGCGCTGATAAGCATCAGCTATCTGCCGACGCTGCGCCTCTACGGCCTGCGGGCCTGGCGCGCGCCGCTGCTCCCGGCGGTCATGATGTTGTACGGGGCGATGACCTTCGACTCCGCGCGCCGCCACTACCGGGGCAGTGGCGGCGCATGGAAAGGCAGAGTCGCGTCATAGGTCCGGCGGGAGCAGTACCGACGGGAAGAGTCCCGGCGTTACTCCGCTACTCCGTTACTCCACCAGCTTCCTGGCCCCGGTCATGATGGCCACCGCGTCCTCCATCGTGTGCGTCTTCGGGGTGATGACGCCCGCGACCCGGCCGAGCCGCTGGACCTGGATCCGGTCGGCCACCTCGAACACGTTCGGCATGTCGTGGCTGATCAGGATGACGCCGAGCCCCTGCTCGCGCAGGTCCCGCACCAGCTTGAGCACCTGGCCGGTCTCGCGCACCCCGAGCGCGGCGGTGGGCTCGTCCAGGATCACCACCTTTCCGCCAAAGGCCCCGGCCCGGGCCACCGCCACGGCCTGGCGCTGCCCGCCGGAGAGGGTCTCCACCGCCTGGCCGATGTTCTGCAGGGTGTTGATGCCCAGCCGCTTGATGTGGTCGGTGGCCTGCCGCTCCATCTCACCGATGTCCAGCATCCGCAGCACCGAGCCGAGCGGCCCCTTGCGCCGGATCTCCCGGGCCAGGAACAGGTTGCTGGCCACGTCCAGCGCCGGGGCGACGGCCAGGGTCTGGTACACCGTCTCGATCCCGGCGTCCCGGGCGTCCTGCGGCCGCTTGAACTGGACCTCGGCGCCGTTCACCAGGATGCCGCCCTTGTCCGGGATCAGCGCCCCGGACAGGCACTTGATCAGGGTGGACTTGCCGGCGCCGTTGTCGCCGATGACGGCCAGTACCTCGCCCGGGTGCAGCGTCAGGTCCACGTCGTCCAGGCCGACCACCCGGCCGTACAGCTTGACCAGGCCCTTGGCCTCCAGCACGGGCGACGTCATGCCTTCACGCTCCTGATCCACTGGTCCACGGACACCGCGGCGATCACCAGCACGCCGACCGCAAGGACCTGGTAGTTCGGGTCGAACCCGGCCAGCGCCAGGCCGTTGTCGAAGACCTGGACGATGAACGCGCCGATCAGCGAGCCGAGCACCACGCCGCGGCCGCCGAACAGGCTGGTGCCGCCGATGACCACCGCGGTGATCGACTCCAGGTTGGCGTTCAGGCCGCTGTTCGGGTCGCCGCCGCCGACCCGGCCGACCAGGATCCAGGCCGCCACCGCGATCGCGATCCCGGCGACCATATAAGCGCTCAACAGCACCCGGTTGACCGAGATGCCGGCCAGGCGCGAGGCCTCCGCGTCGTCGCCGACCGCGTAGAGGTGCCGCCCCCACGCGGTGTAGCGCAGCGCGAAGCCGAGCACCAGGTACAGGCCGATCATCATCAGCACGCCGTTGGTCAGGTGCAGCGAGCCGATGCTGACCACGTTCCCGCTCCACAGCAGGAAGGCTCCCGGCTGCAGGGTGATGGTCTGGCCCTTGGCGTAGATCAGGGTCGCCGCGGTGAAGATGCTCAGCGTGCCGAGGGTCACGATGAACGGCGGCAGTTTGATCCGGGTGACCAGCAGCCCGTTCACGGCCTGGGCCAGGATCGCGATGGCCGCGCCGATCAGCAGCGCGAACACCCCGGGCACGCCCTGGTCGAACACCAGCTTCGACATCACCAGCGAGGAGAGCACCATCACCGCGCCGATGGACAGGTCGATCCCGGCGGTCAGGATGACCAGCGTCTGCCCGGCGGCCAGCGAGCCGACCACGGCGACCTGCTGGGCCACCAGGGAGAGGTTCTCCAGCCGGTAGAAGCGGCTGTTGAGCAGCCCGAAGGCCACGCAGGCCAGGATCAGCACGATCGCGGGGCTCAGCGCGGGCTGGCGGTGCAGCACCGAGTGCACGCGCTGGCCGGGGGTCGGCGGCCGGTTCAGCAGCTCGTCCGCCGCGGCCGGCGCGGAGTCCGCGCCGTTGGCGAAGGTCAGGGGGTTCTGTTCGATACTCATCCGCTCGCCCGCCTCAGCTGCCCCAGCAGGCCGACGCGGCGTCGGTCGGGGACTGGATCGTCACGCCGGTCGCGGACTTGGTCGCCACCAGCGCGGTCCCGGTGTCGAAGAAGCTCTTGCCCTGGGTCACGCTCGGCTTGCTGCCGCCCCGGGCCAGCTTCGCGATGGAGTCCACGCCGAGGGAGGCCATCTTGCCCGGGTACTGCACCGCGTCGGCGGTGAACTCGCCGCTGGTGACCAGCTTGAGCCCGGCGCAGCTGCCGTCGATCGCGTAGATCTGCACCTGGCTCAGCTTGCCCGCGGCCTTCAGCGCGTTGTACGCGCCCTCGGCGGCCGGCTCGTTGATCGCGTAGACCACGTTGATGTTCGGGTTCGCGGACAGGCAGTTCTCCATCGCGGTGCGGCCGCCGTCGATCGCGCCCTGGGTCGGCTGGTGGCAGGCGACCGTGTAGGTGCCGCCGGAGTACGAGCCGCTCTTGGCCTCCTGGCCGTTCTCGGTGGTGCTGCCCGGAGCGATGCCCATACCTTCCAGGAAACCATGGTCGCGCTGGATGTCCACCGAGACGACCTGGTTGTTGAACAGGTCGAGCATCGCGATCACGGCGGGCTTGCCGCCGAGGGAGGCCGCGGCGTACTGGCCGTCCAGCTTGCCCGCGGCCTCGTTGTCGGTGGCGTAGGTGATGTCCGCGACGGTCGGCGGGTTGGGCGCGGTGTCCAGCGCGATCACGAACAGCCCGGCCTGCTTGGCCTGGTTGAGCGCGGCGTTGACGGCGTCGCCGTTCGTGGTGATCAGGATGCCCTTGTCGCCGCGGGAGATCGCGTTGTCGACCGCGGTGATCTGGCTCTGGGTGTCGCCGTCCTTGGACCCGGCCGCCACGGTCAGCGTCACGTTGTCCTTGGCCGCCGCGGTCTTGGCGTCGTTCTCCATGCTCACGAAGTACGGGTTCGTCAGAGTCTTGAGGATCAGCGAGACCCCGACCGGCGAGCCGCTCGTGCCGCCGCTGCTGCTGCCTGAGGACGCGGTCCCGCTCGACGAGCTGCAGGCCGCGACCGAGGCGGTGACGCACGCGGCCAGGCCTACGGCGGCCACCGCGGTGCGCCGACTCCGGCGCTGTCGGCTGAAATCCTGCGGCACCGCGGCCACGCTCTTCATCGGGCTGTCCATGGCGAAACCTCTCTCGGAAACTAAGGCGGATCGACGCCGCACCAGGGACCACCCTGGGACAACGTTGTCTCGACGTGATCCTGCCCGGTATGCCAGAATGCGTCAAGGCACAGGCAGAAGCCGATATTTAACGAGTCGATAACGCAGTTCGCAGGGGAGACAACGATGCCTCAAGAAGAGTCGGGGCCGACCGGCCGCCCCACCATGCGCGATGTGGCCGCGCTGGCCGGGGTGGCCATCAAGACCGTCTCCCGGGTGATCAACGGCGTCAGCACGGTCGATCCGGCGCTGGCCGCCCGGGTGCGGGAGGCCGCCGACAAGCTGGGCTATCGGCCGAACCTGACGGCCAGCAACCTGCGCCGCAGCGACGGACGCACCGCGACCATCGGCATGCTGGTGGAGGACGCGGCGAACCCCTTCTCCGCCGGGCTGATGCGGGCGGTGGAGAACGCGGCGCGCGAGCGCGGCGTGCTGGTGCTGTTCGGCAGCCTGGACGAGGACCCGGACCGGGAGCGCAGCCTGGCCGGGGCGCTGATCGACCGGCGGGTGGACGGCCTGGTGATCGTGCCCGCCGGGCAGGACCACAGCTATCTGCTCAAGGAGCGGCATGCCGGGACCTGCCTGGTGTTCGTGGACCGCGCGCCGAAGCTGCTCGACGCCGACGCGGTCCTCTCGGACAACCGCAAGGGCGCCGTCGACGCGGTGAACCACCTGCTCGAGGCCGGGCACCGGCGGATCGGCTACCTCGGTGACCGGCTGTCCATCTCGACCGCCGAGCAGCGCTTCGAGGGGTACCGGCGCGCGCTGGAGGTGGCCCGGCTCTCCGTGGACGACGACATCGTCTGGCACGAGGCCAGCACCGTCGAGGCCGCGATCGACGCGACGGAGCGGATCCTGCGGCAGCCGGACCCGCCGACCGCGTTGTTCACCGGCCAGAACCTGGTCACCATCGGGGCCAGCCGGGCGCTGCGCGCGCTCGGCCGCCAGGACGAGGTGGCCATGGTCGGGTTCGACGACTTCCCGCTGGCCGACATGCTGCGCCCCGGGATCACCGTCGTCGCCCAGGACGTGGAACTGATGGGCGAGCTGGCCACCGGGATCCTGTTCGACCGGCTGGACGGGGACCGCTCGCCGAGCAGCACCCGCATCGTGCCGACCCGCCTGATCACCCGCGGCTCCGGGGAGATCGCCCGCGGAGCCGGGCACAGTGTCTGACCAGCCCGTGCGTGAGCAGTCTGCGTCCAAGCAGCCCGTGCTCACAGTGATCGGCGAGGCGCTCATCGACCTCCTCCCGGACGGCGCGCCGGGCGGCTACCGGGCCCGGCCCGGCGGCAGCCCGTTCAACGTCGCGATCGGCCTGGCCCGGCTCGGCCATCGCACGGCCCTGATGGCGCGGCTGGCCGACAACGCCTTCGGCCGGCTGCTGCGCGGGCACGCCGCCGCCGAGGGGATCGACCTCGGGCACGCGCCGCACGCGGCCGAGCCCACCACGCTGGCGGTCGTCTCGCTGGACGACGCGGCCCAGGCCAGCTACGACTTCTACCTCAACGCCACCGCCGACTGGCAGTGGACCGCCGCCGAGGCGGCCGACCTGCCGCGCGACACCTCCGTGCTGCACCTCGGCTCGCTCGCCTCGTGGACCGCGCCGGGCCACGACCGGATCTACGCCGCCGCGGCCGACCTACGCCGCGGGGACGGCGTGCTGATCAGCTACGACCCGAATATCAGGCCGCTGCTGCTCGGAGAGCCGGCCGCCGCGCGGCCGCTGATCGAGCGCTGTGTCGGCGTCGCGCACGTGGTCAAGGCCAGCCGCGAGGACCTCGGCTGGCTGTACCCCGGGGCCGAGGCGGGCCAGGTCGCCCGGCACTGGCTCAGCCTCGGCCCCCTGCTCGTCGTCGTGACCGACGGCCCGCACGGCGCGCACCTGTTCCGGCGCCACTCGGCTCCGGTGCACCGTTCCGGACTCGAGATCCGGCTGGTGGACACCGTCGGCGCCGGCGATGCGTTCACCGCGGGCCTGCTCAGCGCGCTGGTGCGTCGCGACCTGTACGCGCCCGAGCAGCTCCGGCAGTGCCCACCCGGACTGCTCGCCGCCGCTCTCGACGACGCGATCCTGGTCTCCGCCCTCACCTGCGAGCGGGCCGGCGCCGACCCGCCGACCGCCGCCGAATTCGAGACCGGGACCCGTGACCGCTTCCACGCCGACGGGGACGGCCGGCCTCAGCCGCCCAGGGCGTAGTCGGTGAAGCCCTGCCAGTCGAGGACGACGCACGGCTCGTCGCCGAGAGTCCAGGCGTCGTGCCCGGGCGGACAGACCATGAAGTCTCCGGGGCCGAACTCCATCTGCTGCCCGTCGTCCATGACCACCTTCATCCGTCCGGAGATGAAGTAGCCGACGTGCGCGGCCTCGCAGCTGTCGGTCTTGGCCAGCGGCTTGATGTGCTTGGACCACTGCCAGCCGGGCTGGAACACGGCGCGGCCGACCGGGCCGGCGTCCAGGTTCACCAGGTCGAGGCGGCCCATGCCCACCTCGAAGCGGCGGGTCTCCTCGGGGGAGTCGAAGTTACTGCGGGTCAGACCGGACATGCTCGCCTCCAGGGATCGTCCGGTGGTTCGGATCAGCCGACCGTGACCTCGTCCTTGAGCATGCCGCGCAGCTGAGCGCGGAACTCGGGGGTGTCGGTGTGGCCATGGGCGGAGACCGCGTGCTGCGTCGCCGCGTCGAGGACCTCCTGCTCCGTGCCCGCGATCATCAGCGAGCAGTTGTTGTCGCTCGGGTACTCCCGGCAGTCTGCGACCTTGCGCATCATGTACCTCCAGGGGACTGCGCATCGTGCCGTACACGAAAGTCCTCGAAGGCGGATATGTCCATGCTTGAGTACTACTGTGCTTGAGTTCTACGCCGTCCAGGTGAAGATTCCCGACCGCGCTGGTAGCTCTTCACCAAGCGGTCCGTGAAGGCCTCGACGACCGGCGCCTGAGCGCACTTCACGGACTGCGCGGACACGGTCACGTCCAGACCTGGGTGATCCACTCGGCCGGGGCTGCCGCGGACATCGCGTCCCGCTCCCCCGCCGCGCCCTCGCCGGGCTCCCGCTCCCACGGCGCCGGAATCAGCTCCGGCTCCGGGGAGCAGAACTCGCAGTCGTGCGGCCCGTCGTGGCCTTCGTGTCCGTCATGGCCACCGTGGCCGGGTGTCGCGTCCTGGTCGGTGTACTCGATGCTGCCGGGAATGACGGGGGTGCCGTTGTCCTGGTTCATAGCCCGATCCCTGAATTCCTAGTTCTTTCGTCGATCCGCCGGTGTCGAGGTCGTAACGCGACGCACCGGCGGCACGGTTCACAAGGGAAGAAACCCGAGAGCGGCGCGCAGATCACGCACGCCGGGAACAGTGAGCGCGGCACGACGGCGCGCACTCGCCCTCAGACGGTCAGGTCCGGCTGACGCATGCCTGCAGCAGCAGAGACGGTCCCGTGCGCGCTATCCCGCCCCTGCGGATCACCAGTCTGTTTACTGAGGCTGTGATACCTATCCACGGGATCAGGACCGTAGCCAGGCCGAGCAGGAGCGCGGCGCGCAGCTCGGTGGATGACGAGAGGCGCAACGGCAGGCACGACTCGTCGGTCGCCGCCGCGCAGTCGTCGCAGCCGGAACAGTCGGCGGACTTCACCGTCACGGTCTCGGAGGCCGCCGCCTCAGCGCGCATGGCTGCGGCGAGCTGCACCACCTGATGCGCGGACTTCGCCGAAGCGTCCGGCGGGCACGCAAGCGCCATGAGTACGGGGAGCCCGTGCATTACGAAGAACCCGATCAACAGCACGATCGCCAGCGCGGTACGCCACTGCGAGCGCTGCGGAAGCGCCGTGGCTTGCGGTGCCGGGGCTGTCATCGGCGCTGGTCGGTCCCTTCAGCGGTGGGCTTCGGGTCAGACTAGCCGACGGCACTGTCGCACGGCCACGAAACTGAAGGTGACGTGAAAGCCTGGCCGGACGGGAACGCGCGACCGCTCGAGCCCCGGCTCAGGCGTCCAGCGCCGCCCGCGCGAGGTCGCGCAGTTCGTCGTCGGAGATCGCGGCGGCGTCCTCGGGCCGCAGCCGGATGGTCGCCCGGCCCGAGAGCAGCGCGGGGTGCCGGGCGGCGAAGCCCGCGTCGCGGTCCCGCTGCCAACCGTAGAGGGACAGGCCGTGCCGCCACGCCCCGACGTAGAGCCTGCGGCCGCCCGCCACATAGGTCGGGATCTTGTAGGAGATGCGCACCGCCGCGTCGGGGTGCGCTTCCAGGATCAGCCGGTTCAGCCGGTCGAACAGCGGGCGGTGCTCGGCTGCGATGCCGTCCACGTAGGTCCGTGTCTCCTCGTCCATGCCCCCATTCTGGTCCGCGGCGGCCGTCTACGCTCGCGGTCGGAAAACCCGGTGACAGTGACGCGGCGTCCTGACACAGTGGTGCACATGTCCGCGCTGACCGCCCTCTTCACGCTGCCCGCAGGCCTCTGCCTGCCGGGTGCGATGGCGGCCGCGGATGCACTGCCGGCGGTCGGCGCCCGAAGCTGACCCTCCTGCTCCTGCCGGAACCGACGCAGGAGGGTGTCCGATCCGCCGGGCCGTGCCGCCCGTGGATCTCCCGGTTCTCCAGCGCGTGCCCCGACGGCTCGGCCGCGCTGTGTATCCGCCGACCGGACCGGGACCCGCCGCCCGTTGCGCGCGGTCCCGCGGCAGTGAAGGAACCCTCATGGCCAAGCAGGCCTTCGTGCGCACCAAGCCGCACCTGAACATCGGCACCATGGGTCACGTCGACCACGGCAAGACCACCCTGACCGCCGCCATCACCAAGGTCCTCTCGCTGCGGTACGGATCCACCACCGACTACGTCGCGCTGGAGCGGATCGACCGCGCCCCGGAGGAGATCGCCCGCGGGATCACCATCAACATCGCGCACGTCGAGTACGAGACCGACACCCGGCACTACGCGCACGTGGACATGCCCGGCCACGCCGACTACGTCAAGAACATGATCACCGGCGCGGCCCAGGTCGACGGCGCGATCCTGGTCGTCTCCGCCCAGGACGGCGCGATGCCGCAGACCCGCGAGCACATCCTGCTGGCCCGTCAGGTCGGGGTGCCGCACCTCGTCGTCGCGCTGAACAAGGCCGACGCGGTCGAGGACGGCGAGCTGCTGGACCTGGTCGAGCTGGAGATCAGGGAGCTGCTGACCGGGTACGGCTTCCCGGGCGGGCAGGTCCCGGTGGTGCGCGTGTCCGGGCTGCGGGCGCTGGAGGGCGACCCGGTCTGGGAGGCGAGCGTGCTGGAGCTGCTCGACGCGGTGGACCGGTACATCCCGGAGCCGGTGCGCGACGTCGGCGCGCCGTTCCTGATGCCGATCGAGAACGTGCTGACCATCACCGGCCGCGGCACAGTGGTGACCGGCGCGATCGAGCGCGGGACGCTGCGGGTCGGCGAGGGCGTGCAGGTGCTCGGCCTCGGCGAGGGCCTGGCCAGCGTGTGCACCGCGATCGAGACCTTCGGCAAGCCGATGGAGGAGGCGCGGGCCGGGGACAACGCGGCGCTGCTGCTGCGCGGGGTCAAGCGCGAGCAGGTGCGGCGCGGCCAGGTCGTGTGCGCGCCGGACAGCGTCCGGACGCACCGGCTGTTCCGGGCCAGGGTCTACCTGCTCTCGGCGGCAGAGGGCGGACGGCACACCGGCTTCGGCACGAACTACCGTCCGCAGTTCCACGTCCGCACCACGGACGTGGTCGGCACCGTCGAGCTCGACGACGCCGCCGTGGCGCTGCCGGGCGACACCCTCGAGCTGACCGTGCGCCTCGGCGCCCCGGTCGCGATGCACGAGGGCCTCGGCTTCGCCATCCGCGAGGGCGGCCGCACCGTCGGCGCCGGAACGGTCACGCGGCTGCTCGACTGAGCCGGACGCGGCGGCAGGGCAGGATTGCCCTGTCGCCGCGCCGTCCTCAGGGGTGGGACAGCAGCCGCCCGCCCGCCTTCACCGTCTTCATCGTGATCTGCGACGACATCCGCGCGATGCCGGGCAGCGCGCCGAGCCTGTTGATGAGGAAGCCCTCGTACTCGGCCTGGCTGGCGACCGCGACCCGGATCAGGTAGTCCGGCACGCCGAACATCCGCAGGCACTCGACCACCTCGTCGAGCGCGATCACCGCCGACTCGAAGGCCTCCACGGTGGGCCGGTTGTTCTGGCTCAGCTCGACGTGCACCACCACCTGGAAGGCGCGTCCCACGGCGGCCGGGTCGATCTCGGCGTGGTACCCCGCGATGACGCCGGAGGACTCCAGCGCCTTCACTCGGCGCAGGCACGGCGACGGGCTGAGCCGCACCCGCTCCGCCAGTTCCACGTTCGGCAGCCGGCCGTCTTCCTGCAGCTGGTACAGAATTGCGCGATCAACCCGGTCCATGGCACAGAATGCTAGGGCACCGCCCGTACCCGCCGAAATTGGCAATCGCGTGCGGCCGTCTTCGCACTAGCCTGCCCGGGTGGAGACCACCTGCGAAATCCCCCCGGCCGCCGTGCGCGCCCGCCTGAAGCTCCCCGCCCCGCTGGCCCGCGACGTGCTGGGCATCGCCGTCCCGGCCGGAGCCTTCGCCCTGTCCTTCGGCGCGCTGTCCACGAGCACCGGATTCACGGTGGCGCAGACCTGCGCGCTGTCGCTGCTGATGTTCACCGGGGGCTCGCAGTTCGCCCTCGTCAGCGCCATCGCCTCCGGCAGCGCGGCCCTGCCCGCGACGACGGTCGCGGTGCTGCTGGGCAGCCGCAACGCGTTATACGGGCTCAGACTCACCGGGCTGCTGCGCCTGTCGCCGCTGCGCCGGGTCTTCGCGGCCCAGCTGGTGATCGACGAGAGCGCCGCGATGGCGACGAGCCAGGAGGACCCCGAGCACGGACGGATGGCGTTCTGGGCCACGGGGCTGGCCATCTTCACGCTGTGGAACCTCGGCACCCTGCTCGGCGCGCTGGGCGGACGCCTGCTGCCCGACCCGTCGACGCTGGGGCTCGACGCGGCCGCCCCCGCGGCCTTCCTGGCCCTGCTCGCGCCACGGGTGAAGGCCCGGGAAACCCGGGTGACGGCCCTGGTAGCAGTGGTCGTAGTCCTGATCCTGGTGCCCTTCACGCCCATCGGCGTCCCGGTCGTGGTCGCGGCGCTCGTGGCGGTCGCCACGGGGATGCGGATGCGCGCCCACGTGGCAGGCCGCTGATGTGGCCCGCGGTGCTGCTCGGCAGCCTGTGCTGCTACCTGCTCAAGCTGGCCGGGATGCTGATTCCGCAGCGGGTCCTGGACAGCGCCCGCGTGCAGCGGCTCGCCGCGCTGGCGCCCGTCGCCCTGCTGACCGCGCTGATCGCGATGCAGACCTTCAGCACCGGCCGGCACCTGGGGCTGGACGGACGAGCCGGCGGCCTGTGTGCGGCCGCCGTGCTCATCCTGCTCCGGGCGCCCTTTCTGCTCGTGGTCGCGGGGGCCGTGGCCACGAGCGCTCTGCTGCACCTGGCGTGACCGGCGTGGATCAGGGCTCTCAGGCGCCGGCCGCGGTGACGACGGCGTCGGTGACGAAGCCCAGGAACACCCCGAGCAGCAGGCCCCAGGTGGTCAGCTCCTTGCGTCCGAGCTTGCGGGCCACGGCCAGCAGCTCGATGACGACGTAGAGGATCGAGCCGGCCGCCAGCGTCAGGAAGCCGATGGCGAGGGTGTCGTTGACCACGTGCTGGCCGACCACGGTGCCCAGGAAGGTGGGGCCGCCGCCGACCAGGCCGAGCACGCCGAGCCGGCCCCAAGGGATCGTGCTGCCCGTGGAGGCGAGCGGGGCGACGATGCCGAAGCCCTCGGTCGCGTTGTGCAGGCCGAAGCCGATGACCAGCAGCACGGCCAGCTGCAGCTGCCCGCCCGCGGCCGAGTTGCCGATGGCCAGGCCCTCGGCGAAGTTGTGCAGGCCGATGCCCACGGCGATCATCATGGACAGGTCGAAGAACCCGGTCACCGCGGAGGAGGCGGGCTTCGAGGTGGACAGCTCACCGACCGTGGCCGCACCAGGACCGAAGCTGCGCCCACGGGCGGCCCGGCGGGCGATGTAGCGGTCGAAGTAGACCAGCGACACCAGGCCGATGCCGAGGCAGACGGTGAAGACGGTCCCGTTGCCGACGGCCGAGGCGTAGCGGTGCTCCGAGAGGGCCCCGTCGATCGGCTCCCAGGCGTGCGTGAGCACGTCCCAGATCAGGAAGATGAGAATCCCGGTGGCGACGGCGTTGAGCAGCGCCCGCAGGTTCGGCGCCGGCGAGCGCAGCCTGCCGATCGGCAGTCCGAGATAGATCGTGAATCCGGCTATGGCGCCGAGCAGTGTTATCTCCGACGAGGACATCGAAACCCTCCACAAGCCCGAGTGGATCCCCGGTGGATCCATACTGGTTAGTCGCGAAGGCTAACCTAACTTAGGCATACCTAACAATAGCCTGGAGGGCAATAGTTTTCCCTGTGCGAGCAGCGGTTATCGCTGATCGCGGTTACCACGTACCGCGGGCGGAAATGGTTCGCCGGAGCGCCCCGGCATTTTCGATCCGCCATATCCGATCAGTGCACTGTCTTATCTGATCAGTACGCTGCCATTCGGCGGGACCAGCCCGGAAAGGGGTTCGGCGGCTGCTCAGACGACCAGGACCAGCTTGCGGCTGGCCGCGCGGATCGTGACCGTCCGGCCCCAGCCGAGGGTGAGCCGGTCGTTCTCGATCCCGTCGCCGAAGAGCACCAGGGACTCGCTCTGCACGAGCACGGACAGCTCGCCGCCCGGTCCGAGCAGACCCTCCGTCAGCTCCGCGCCGGTGTTCGGCGACGGCCAGGCCTCCCGCACGAACCAGCCGAGGGCCGGCTCGGTGGGCGCCGGCAGCCGCAGGGCGCTGCGCCGCTCGCGGGCGGCCGACAGCAGCCAGCCGGTCGCCCCGGTGCCGGTGCCGACCAGCATCCCGGAGGAGGACTGCGCCTCGGCGCGGCCGTCCGGCAGCCGCAGCTCGTAGCGCGCGGACTGGTGCCCGGGGCTGCCGAGGTAGACCTCGTTGAGCGCAGTCATCTCCAGCCCGTCGCCGCCGCTGGCCTCGACCATGGTGCGCTCCTCGGTCCCGGCCCGCCGCTGCGCGACCTCGGCCAGCAGCGAGGCGCACCGCTCCGGCGGATGGCGCACCAGCACGCCCATGCCGTCGCCCGGGTCGGGGTTGACCCCGATCACCGGCTGACCGGACAGGTACTTGGCGGTGTTGGCCACCAGCCCGTCCTGCCCGACGACGATCACCACGTCCTCCGGCTCGAACAGGAAGCGGTCCAGGTCGGAGCGCTCGACGGCGCCGCGCCGCCAGCCGCTCGGGATCGCCGCGGACACAGTCTGCAGCGCCTGCTCGGCCAGCGAGTGCCGGGTCTGCACGTAGCTGAGGGACAGGCCCCGGCTCTTGCTGACGAACTTGGCCTGGCCCCAGGTGCCCTGCTGCCGGACCAGCTCCTCGCGTTCCGTGCGCCGGTGTACGACCACGACCCGCGGGGTGAGCGTCACCGCGTCCTCCGCGCCCCGGCGGCCCCGTCACCGCCGCCCTCGGCGATGCGGGCCAGGGCGGAGCTGATCAGGTCGGGGCTCAGGTTCAGGGTGCCGATCTGCGGGAGCCCGTCGGCCAGCTCGCGGGCGGCCAGGGCGAGCAGCACCCGCGGGTCGGCCTCGGCGTAGACAGCCATGGCAGCGGCCTGCGACTCCGCCTCGGCCTGGCCGACGGCGCGGATCCGCTCCGCGGCCGCGGCGGCCAGGATCCTGGTCTCCTGCGCGCTGGCGGTCGCCTTGAGCTGGAGGTCCTCGGCCTCGGCGGTGGCCGCGATCCGCGCCGCCGCCGCGGCCTCGCCGACCCTGCGCCGCTCGTTCGCACCCTGCTGGGTCAGCAGCTGCTCCTCGCGCACCGCCAGCTCGATCCGGCTCTGCAGCTCGTTCTCCGCGATGGCCCGCTCGCGCTCGACGGCCACGGCGCGGCGCTCGAACCCGGCCCGGTCGGCGCCCTGCTGGATCAGCTCCCTGGCCGGGGCGCGCAGGGCCCGCTCCACCTCGGCCTCCGGGCTGACGCCGACGACCCGGGCGTCCACGATCGCGATCCCGGTCTCCGCCAGCCGCCCGTCGCCGGACAGCCCCTCGGCGACCCGGGCGCGCACCGCGGCCGGCCCGTCGGTGATCGCCGCGGTCAGGTCGAGGCCGGCCAGCAGGCCCAGGGCGTGCTGCTGGGCGAGCTCGGTGAGCAGCGTGGCGACCTGGTCGAGCGGGGTGGCCCGCCACACCCCGGTGGCCGGGTCGATCCCGAAGTCCAGCCGCCGGGCGGCCTTGCCGGGCTCGGCGAACCGGTAGGTGACCGAGGCCTGGACCGCGACGTCCTGGAAGTCCGCGGTGCGGGCGTGGAAGAGCAGCGGCAGCTCCCGGTCGTCGACCGGGACCTCGGACAGCACCGCGCCGAGCGGCCGGAACCAGAAGGACTGGCCGATGCCCTCGTGCGCCACCTTGCCGTGTTTGAGGTGCACGACGTGATCGGTCGGCCCGCTGCGGAAGTGACTGACGAACGGCCGCTTGCTGATGTGCGCCACGGTTCCCCCTCGACGACTGACTGACCCCGCGCCCTGATGTGTTGCCGGTGTGCCCTGATTCTCGTGTGCACTGAGATTCTCGTGTGCACTGAGGTTCTCGTGCACGCTGTGTGCGGCCACGACGATAGAGCACCGCGCCTGTTATCGTCAATCTGACATGAAGAGGGTCGCGAGTCAGCCCCGGCTGCGCGGTGAACGCACCGCCGCGCCGCTCGGCGCGCCCGTGCGGTGCTGCCGGACCGACGGGCCGCTGATCCGGGGCGGGCCGGCCGCCGCAGTCGTCGGCGCGGAATCGAAGGCCGCCGCCGCCCCGCGCTCCCCGGCCTCCGGGCCCCAGCCGCCGGGGGTGTCGCCGCCGCGCTCCCGCGCCTGCAGCGCGAAGATCGTCGAGCGGATCACCTTGATGGTGTCGTCGAGGTCGGCGATCGCCTGCGAGATCCGGTCGGCCACCGCCGCCTTCTCCGTGATCTTATAAGCCCCCTGCAGGCTCATCGAGGTGGCGAACAGCCGCTGGATCGCCAGGTCGTGCAGGTCCCGGCCGATCCGGTCCCGGTCCGCGTACAGCGAGAGCAGCTCGCCGTCCCCGCGGCGCGCGGCCAGCTCCAGCGCCACCGCGGCCTGCACCCCCAGATCCGCCGTCAGGTCCGTGATCCCGGCGTCGTACGGGGCACCGCCGGGGCGCCGACTCAGCGCCAGCACGCCGCGCACCCGGCCGTCGTTGCCCAGCGGCGCGACGAGACCCGGGCCGCACTCGACCCCGGGAAACAGGCCGTCACCGCTCTGAGAGTCGTCGCCCGGTCCGGCGTCCCCATGGCCGAACACCCGCAGCCGCCCAGCCTTGAACACCGCGCCCAGCAGCGTGTCCTCGACGCCGACCGCGATCCCGCGCAGCCGCTGGGCCCCCGCTCCGTCCGCGGCGACGATCAGCAGGCTGTCACCGGGACCGCCAGTGTCACTGCCGCCGCTGCCCTCCCCCGCCAATGCAGCCTCGGCTCCCGCCTCCCACAGCGCGACCACTGCCAGATCGGCCACGGCGAACCGGCGCACCCGCTGCACGAACGCCGCCAGTACGTCGTCGACGTCCTCGCCGGCCAGCAGGCCGCGGGTCAGCTCCGAGCTGGTTTCCGACCACTGCCGCCGCCGCCGGGTCTCCTCGCGCAGGCGCGCGTTGTCGATCGCCACGCCCGCCGCCGCGGCCAACGCGTCCAGCACCGCCTCGTCTTCGGCGTCGAAGTACGTCCCGTCCGGCCGCCCGGCCAAATACAGATTGCCGCACACCTCCCCGCCTGCCCGGACCGGTCTCCCGGTCAGGCCGTGCCCCTCCGGATCCGGACCGATCGCCGCGGCCTGCTCCCCGGACAGTCCTACCGTGACGAAGCGCGCCGTGCGCCGCTCGCCCGCGAGCACTCCCAGCGCCCCGTACTGCACGTCCGCCAGCGTCACCGCCGCCTGCACGATCCGGGCCAGCACCGCGTCCAGATCCAGGCCGTCGCCGATTCCGGCCACTGCCTCGAACAGCCGGTACACCGCGCCCGACCGCCCCTGCGGCGGGGGTGCCCCCGGCCCGGCGGCATCCGTGTCCATGGCACCGAGGCTCCGCCGCCGCCCCCCGTCCGGGCTAGAGGCTTTGGACCCGAAAGGCGTCAACGGGCCGGGTACCCGCCCGCCTTCAGCTCGGAGACCAGCACCGCGGCCTGCACCCGCCGCTCGATGCCCAGCTTCGCCAGCAGCGAGGAGACGTAGTTCTTCACCGTCTTCTCGGCCAGGAACAGCCGCTCCCCGATCTGACGGTTCGTCAGGCCCTCCCCGATCAGGTCCAGGATCCGCCGCTCCTGCGCCGTCAGCGCCGCCAGCGGGTCCTTCGGCACCCCGGCACGCAGCCGCGCCATCACCGCCGTGGTCAGCTTCGGGTCCAGCAGCGAGCCGCCCGCCGCCACCGTGCGCACCGCGCCCACCAGGTCCTGCCCGCCGACCTGCTTGAGCAGATACCCCGCGGCGCCCGCGATGATCGCGTCGAACAAGGCCTCGTCATCGGCGAACGAGGTCAGCATCAGGCAGGCCAGCTCCGGCATCCGGGAACGCAGCTCGCGGCACACCGAGACCCCGTCGCCGTCCGGCAGCCGCACGTCCAGCACCGCCACCTGGGGCCGCGTCGCCGGCACCCGTGCGAGCGCCTCGGCCGCCGTGGCCGCCTCCCCCACGACCACAAACTCCCCCTCCACCTCCAGCAGGTCCTTCAGTCCCCGGCGCACCACCTCGTGGTCGTCGAGCAGGAAGACCCGGATCGGACCCGGACCGGCCTGCACGCGCGCGTTCATCTGCGTCATGCCCCGACGGTAGCCCCTGGCGCCCTGGCGCTGCACGGGTCCAAGGTCCCGAAGCCTCAGTCCTCTGAACAGGTGGGGACGGACGCGTTCCCGGCGACTGTATTTTCCCGGGGACGGGCGCATACTGACCGTGCAGCCCCCCTTCACGCAGCCGACCGAGTTCCAGATTTGGTCTAGACCACATGCCGGTCTCGAGACCCGCCTCGCTGCTTTTCCCGCTCTGCGAGGTGGAACCCATGGCGACGGCTCCCTATGACGGCCTAGAGCCCTTTCCCGGTGCCGGCGTCTCCGGACGGATGGATACTCAGCGCGCCGTGCGGCTGGCGGCCACCGGTCTGATCGTGCTCGGGCCGTTCGCCGGGCTCGCCGTGGCGATGTGGATGCAGTGGGGGCGCGGGCTGCGCCCGGCCGACCTCGGGATCGCAGCCTTCTTCTACCTGCTGACCGGGTTCGGGGTCACCACGGGATTCCACCGGTGCCTGACCCACCGCGGCTACGCCGCCCGCCCCGGGCTGCGCGCCGTGCTCGCCATCGCCGGGTCGATGAGCTTCCAGGGCCAGGTCATCGGCTGGGTCGCCGTCCACCGCCGGCACCACGCCTTCGCGGACCGCCCCGGCGATCCGCATTCGCCGTACCGGTACGGCGCCGGGCTGCTCGGGCAGCTGCGCGGCCTCGCGCACGCGCACGTCGGCTGGCTGTTCGGCATCGACGCGACCGACGCCGAGCGCTACGCCCCCGACCTGCTCGCCGATCCGCTCATGCGCCGGATCTCGCGCGCCTTCCCGCTGCTGTGCGCGGTTTCCCTCGTGCTGCCCGCCCTGGCCGGCCTGGCGATCGGCCGCGGCAGCCTCGGCGCCGCGTGCAGCGCGCTGCTGTGGGCGGGCCTGGTGCGCGTGCTGCTGCTCCAGCACGTCACCTGGAGCGTCAACTCCCTGTGTCACCTGCTCGGCAACCGGCCGTACACCACCCGCCGGCACGACCGGGCCACCAACCTGTGGCCGCTCGCCCTGCTCTCCCTCGGCGAGAGCTGGCACAACACCCACCACTCCGACCCGACCTGCGCGCGGCACGGCGTCGACCGCGGCCAGATCGACCCGTCCGCGGCGCTGATCCGCCTGTTCGAGCTGCTCGGCTGGGCCCGGGACGTGCGCTGGCCGGTCGCCGCCCGGCTGGAGGAGCACCGCAGCGGACCGCGCTGTTGAACCAATGCCGGTCGAGTCAGTGGCGTGGTACGGCGGATTGGGCGAAACTGGGCCGGGACTCACTGGGGCGCGCAAAGGGGACCTGCGGATGTCAGTGGCGCACGAGGCGCTGGCGGTGTGTGTGACGGCCGGGGTGCCGGTCGTGCTCTGGGGCAGTCCGGGTACCGGCAAGACCTCGGTGGTGCGCGCCCTCGGCGCCTCCTTCGGCTGGCCGGTCGAGGTGGTGGTCGGCTCGATCCGCGAGCCCACCGACTTCGCGGGCCTGCCCGTGGTGGTAAACGGCGGGGTGCGGCTGGCGGCTCCGGCCTGGGCCGAGCGGCTGGCCGAGGCCGGGCACGGGCTGCTGTTCCTGGACGAGCTGACCACCGCCCCGCCCGCGGTGCAGGCCGCGATGCTGCGGGTGGTGCTCGAGCGCGTGGTCGGCGAGCTCGAACTGCCGCCGGGGGTGCGCGTGGTGGCCGCCGCCAACCCGCCCGACCAGGCCGCCGACGGCTGGGAGCTGGCCGCCCCGCTGGCCAACCGGCTGGTGCACCTGGACTGGCCGGTGGACGCCGCCGCGGTGGCCGAGGGGCTGGCCGTGGGCTTCCCGCGGCCGCCGGTCGACCGGAATGCGCACCCTGATCCGACCCGGCTGCTCGCCGCCCGCGCCGCCGTGGCCGCGTTCCTCAAGGTGCGCCCCGCGCTGGTGCTCCAGGTGCCGACCGTCGCCGCGCAGGCCGGGCGCGGCTGGCCGAGCCCGCGCAGCTGGGAGGCCGTGGCGGTGCTCTGCGGCACCTGCGACAGCGTCGGCGCCGACCAGGACGTACGCGCCGCGTTGGTCACCGGCGCGGTCGGCGACGGCGCCGGAATCGAGTTCCTGTCCTGGCTCGCGAACGCCGACCTGCCCGATCCCGAGGCGGTGCTGGCGGATCCGGACTCCTTCGAGCTGCCCGAGCGCAGCGACCGCGCCTTCGCCGTGCTCACCGCGGTGGCCTCGGTCGCCATCGCACACGGCGACGCGGAGTCCTGGGCGGCGGCCTGGCGGGTGCTGGCGAAGGCCACCGCCGCCGCGCCGGACGTCGCCACCCTCGTCGCCCAGTCGCTGGCCGCAGCCCGCCCGCACGGGGCCGCGCTGCCCTCGCAGGTGCTTGAACTGATGCCGGTGCTGCGCGCCGCCGGGCTGCTGCCCGGCCCGTCGGACGGGCGGTGAGCCGGACGATGCCCCTGCGCCTCGGCCGCCTGGACGCGCTCGCCCCGCAGCAGCGCCGGACCTGGGCCGCCGCCCGGGTCTGGACCGCCCGGCAGGCCCCGTACCTGGCCAGCGCGATCCTGGCCCTGGAGCCGATCGTCGTCGAGCAGCTGCCCCCGGAACCCGCGCAGCTCGACCTGCGGGCCCTGCCGACCGACCCGGCCTGGCACGTGTATCTGGACCCTGAGGTGCTGGACGCCACCGCGGTGCCCGAGCTCGGGTTCTGGCTGCTGCACCAGGTCACGCATCTGCTGCGGCACCACGCCGAGCGCTATCCCGAGCGCGGTACGGACCCCGCCGTCAGCCCCCTGAGCACCCGCGACCCGCAGCAGCGCCGGTGGAACACGGCCGCGGACGCGGAGATCAACGACGACCTGCACACCGATGCGCTGCACGTGCCCGCCGACGCGACCACGCCCGTCGGCCTCGGCCTGCCAGAGGGCTGGCTCGCCGAGCAGTACTGGGACCGGATCGCCGCGCCGCAGCCGGATCCGCACGACTGCGGCACCGGCTGCGACGGGCAGCCGCGGCCCTGGAACTGCGGCCGCCCGGGGCTCTCCCCCACCGGGCGCAAGCTGCTGAGCCGCGACGTCGCCAACCGCATCCGCGAGCACAGCCGCAAGCGCGGCGAAATGCCGGCCGGGTGGCAGCGGTGGGCCGACGGGGAGCTGGACCCGGTGGTGGACTGGCGCCAGGTGCTGCGCTCGGCGGTGCGCCGCGGCGTCGCGGACGTGACCGGCCGGGTCGACTTCACCTACCGCCGACCCTCGCGCCGCGCCGCCGCACTGCCGGACGTGATCCTGCCGAGCCTGCGCCAGCCGCGGCCCAGCGTCGCAGTGGTCGTGGACACCTCGGGCAGCATGTCCGATCCGATGCTGGCCCAGGTGCTCAGCGAGATCGCCGGGCTGCTGACCAGCCTCGGGGTGGGCCGGGACCGGCTGCACATCGTGTGCTGCGACGCGCAGGCCTACGAGGCGCAGCGGGTCTTCAATGCCCGGGACGTGCGCCTGCTCGGCGGCGGAGGCACCGACATGGGCGCAGGGCTGGACGCGACGGCCGCGCTGCGGCCGCACCCGGACCTGGTCATCGTGCTCACCGACGGGCACACCCCCTGGCCGGCCCGCCCGCCGGCCAGGTCGAGGGTGCTGGTGGGGCTGCTGGACCCGACCGGCTCGGTGCCGGCCTGGGCCACCCGCGTGCTGATCGACCCCGCCGGCCTGGCCGGTGTCCGGTGAGCCGCTACGGCGACCCGCAGGGCGGGGACCGGCCGCCCGAGGACCTGGCGGCCTGGCTCGGCGCCGGGCTGCGCCGCTCCGAGGCGCTGGCCTGGCGGCGCTGGAACTTCGACCTGGGCCGGGCGCTGGGCTGGCGCAGGGCCGGGGTGCCGGAGGCGCTGACCGCCGCGCAGTGGCAGGTCGCCGGGGTCACCCCGGACACGGTCGGCGGCTGGATCGCGGCCTCGATCACCGCGACCGAGGCGGTGCAGTGGCACGAGTTCGGCTACGACCTCGCCCAGGCCGGCCAGCTCAAGGCGCGCGGACTCGCCCCCGACCAGGCGTTCCTCCAGCAGCGCGGCATGACCCAGTCGACGATGGCGAGCATCACGGGCTCCCTGGTCGGGGGCGGGGGCGGCAGTGGGAGCGGGGCGATGGCGGCGCTCGTCGACAAGTTCCACAAGGCCGGCGTCCCCCACCACATCCTGCGCAGCTACCGGATCGCGAACTGGCTCGACGAAGAGGCGGTCGAATGGGCGCGCCAGGCCATCGAGCCCTGGGACGCGCGGGCCTGGCGGGACCTCGGCCTGCTCCCGGCCGAGGCGGGCGAGCCGCGCAACGCCGACGCCGGGGTGCTGCGGGTGATCCGGGACTGGTGGCAGGCCGGCATCCCGTTCGAGGAGGTCGCGGACTGGCTCGGCGCCGGACTGACCGCGGCGGAGGCGGCCCAGCAGCGCGCGTCCGGAACCACCGTGGAGCAGGCCGCCGCGCTGCGGGCACTGCGTCGCGGCGGCGCGCTTTAGCCGGGCACCGCCGACCCCTGCGATTCGGGGCCGCACCGTCCGTGCGGCCCCTGACGCATCGTCGGTCCCCCGCTCAGGACGCGGTGACCGCCGCCGAGATGGTGGCGGTGTTTCCGCCCGCATCGGTGATGGTGAGTTTCACGGTGTAGGTGCCCGCCGCGGCGTAGTAGTGGTACGCCGTGGGCGATCCGTAGGAGTCGGCGGTCAGGCCGTCGCCGAAGTCCCACTTGTAGTCGGTGATGTTCCAGGCGTCCGTGCTGGCGCTCGCGTCGGCGACGACGGCGCCGCTGGCCGGGTACGGGGTGAGCGTCAGCGCGGGTGTCAGCGGGGCCGCGGCGACGACGGTCACATACACGTAGGTACTGGCGGTCAGCCCCGAGGTGTCGGTGAGCGTGGCCGTGACGGCGTATCGCCCGGGCGCGGCGAAGGCGTGCGTGACGGCGGCGGCGCCGGTGACCCGCGGGCTGCCGTCGCCGAAGTCGTACGAGATGCCGAGCGTCTCGTTCCAGGAGTCGCCGAACGAACCGGAGAAGGTGACCAGGCCGCCGACCGGGGCCTGCTGCGCCGAGGCGGTCAGGGGCAGCGAGAAGCTGTCCTGCATCTCGTATGCGCCGCGGTCGTAGTAGGAGTGGGCGCCGCCGCCGGTGTTCGGCGTGAGCGGGTCGTCGAGGCGCGGGAACCCGTACACGTCGCTGCTCAGCTCGCCCGGCGCGCCGGAGTTCGCGGAGTCGATGACCGACGAGCCCTCGTCGGGGACCGAGTAGTAGTAGTTCGGGTTGAGCTGCGGGCTCGTGTTCAGGTCGTGCGCACCCTGGCCGACGGCGTTGAAGAGGTCGGTGGCGCCGGTATAAGCGGTGCCCGCCCAGTCATACGCAGGCTCCGCGAAGTACGGGTACACGGTGTTGTAGTCGGCCGTCACACCGGGCGCCGCGGCGCTGTCCACGACCAGCCCGGCGACGGGCTCGGTGGTCGCGGGGCAGCCGAAGGTGACGGTCGCGCTGAGCAGGTTCTGCACCACGTTGTTCTCGACGCTGGAGCCGGCGGAGGCGCCGGTCACGCGGATGGCCTGATTGCAGGCGTAGCGAACGGTATTGCTGGTGACCGCGGCGTCCGCGGTCCCGTCGACCGCGACGGCCGGGCTCGCGCCGCCGTAGAAGTCGTCGGTGGTGACGGTGTCGTGCGCGCCGCCCGCGTCGATCCGGACGCCCGGACCGGAGGACTGCCCGATCTGGTCGCGGCTGACGGTGACGTGACTCGAGCGCCCGGTGACGTGCACCGCGTTGCCGGAGGTATTGCCGCTGATCCGGTCGCTGTCCACGGTGATCCGGCTGGAACCGGTGATGTCGACCGCGTCCTGGCCGGTCGCGCCCCAGATGGACAGGTTCCGGATGACCACGTTCCGCGCGCCGCGGACGGTGAGCGTGGCCGCGCCGGCCGGCGCCTGGAGGATCGAGAAGTTGGAGTTGTCCGCGACGAAGGTGATCGGCCTGGCGGCGGTGCCCGACCGGCGGATCGTGACCGCCTCCGAGTACGTGCCGAGGATGTGCACGCTCTGCCCGGCGCTCACGACGTCCGCCGCGGCCTGGATCGTGCAGAACGGCGCCGCGGCGGCGCCCGATCCCGTGTCGGTGCAGCTCGTGCCGGTGTTGTCGACATAGAGGGTGGTCGCGCCCGGCGTGCCCGCGAAGGCGGGGGCGGTGAGCAGCGAGACGGTCAGAGCGGTGAAGGCGGCGATGGACGTGCTTCGGCGCAGGCGCACCGGATCCCCCGGAAGAGTCTTCCAGCGGCCCACCCAATCAGGCCACTGATGTGTATCTGGGTCGCGCCCACCCTACCCCTGGGACCGTGGAGGCAGTAGTGGTTATCGCGCTAGTGGTTATCGCGCTCTGGTCACTCGGATTCGCTGGACCCGCCGGGGCTCCGGGACGGGTCGAGCGCGTCCTGGACCGAGGCGAACGCGGGCAGTATCCCGGCGAGCCGCAGGAGCCTGAGCACCCTGCGCACCCGGGGGTGCACGTGGACCAGGCGCAGCCAGCCGCCCCGGCGCCGCATGTTCGCGTATGCGGAGACCAGGACGTCGATGCCCATCGCGTCCGCGAACTCCAGCTCGTCCAGATCCAGCACGAGCCGGGTGTGTCCCCGCGCCGTCAGATCCGCGAGGTGGTCGTGCAGTTGCGGCGCGGTGGCGATGTCCAGTTCGCCGCCGACGAACACCAGGGCGTACTCGCCCGCGTCGTTGACGCGGACAAAGAACGGCTCCACTGGACCCCCCGGGTGCTCTGCACGGGGTTTCCGCGCAGGCCGACACGTCGCATCCGGGGTCTGGGGATGACATTCGCAGTGTAGGAAAACAGCTCGTATAACCAACTGGGAGTGCTGAATTCGTCACCGAACTTCACCCGAATGAGTTAATCGGCACACCTACCGGATTGCCCGGATTCCTGCTGGCGCGCAACGCGTACGACCGGAGCCCTTGTCGCCGGCGACCTCGCGATCGATGCTGGTGGCGGCACGGATGCGGTCCGTCGGCAGCACGGGCGCGGCGTGCCGGTACGAACCGGAGGCGTGATGACCGCAAACCTGTCGGTCGAGGAACAGATAGCCGCCCTGCGTGGCCGGGGCTCCGCCGCCCGCACCGATTATGCCGCGGTAGAGGCTTATATCGGAATCACGGCCCAACAGAGCGGGATGTATCAGCTCGTTCCGTCCTCCCGGTTCGCCGGGGTGGCCACCGCCCAGGCCCGGCTCGGCGAACACCTGCTCGGCCGGGCCGGTTCCGCGGCGCTGCGGGCCCGGCTGGGCGGGGCCGTGGCGCGCAGCGCCCTGCTGGCCGGCCGGATCGCGTTCTTCGACCTGCACGCCCCGGCGGCGGCCGCCCAGCACTACCGGCTGGCCCTGGACGCGGCGACCGAGGTCGGCGACGGCGCGCTGGCCAGCGCGATCAGGACCCACGCGGCCTTCGTCCCCGGATTCGCCGGACGCGGCGCCGAGGCCCGCGCCACGCTGGAGTCGGCCTTCGAGCCCGGGCCCGGGGCCAGGCTCTGCGCCGTCCAGCGCGGCTGGCTGCACGCCGTGGGCGCGGAGATCGAGGGCCGGCTCGGCGGCCACAACGCGGCGCGCGCGCACCTCGACCGGAGCCGGGAGCTGATGGCCCGGCCGGACTGGTCCGCCGTGCCCGCCTGGCTGGACTACTTCGACGCCTCCCGCCTGGACGGGTTCGCCGGTTCCTGCCAGCTGCGCGCGGGCGAGCCCGAACTGGCCGCCGCCACCCTGCAGGCCGGCCTGGACGCGCTGCCGGCCGCGGCCGTGAAACAGCACGCGGTGGTCCTGGCGGATCTGGCCGAGGCGCGGATCGCGCAGCTCGAGATCGTCGAGGCCTGTCTTCTGCTCACCCGGGCCCTCGAACTGATCGCCGAGCACTGGTACGCCACGGCCATGCTGCGCGTACGAGCGGTACGCGCCAAACTCGCGCCGCACGCCGGGCTACCCGCCGTACAAGAGCTCGACGACCTGCTGGCGACCTGGAGCGACACGCTCCCGGCCCAGCCGTAGCCATGATCTCGGCAGGTTTACCCGCACGCGCCTCACCCGGCCCGCGGCGCGCCGGTATGACCGTCCGCGCGACGGGCGTCCGTGTGTCAGCCATCTGTGCGACAACTCTGCGCGCGGCGACCGTCCGGACCAGCCGGTCCGGTAGTGTCCTTGCCGTGACCGCAGGTTCGAATGCCATCGTTGCGCTGCGCACGAACCGGCGAGCGTACGATCGCCGCTTGGCCCGACCCGCCACGGGCGAGGTTCGAGGCAACCGCCGATGAACGGTCCGGCGCAGGACCGAGCGAAGGACACAGCGCCCCGCGACGGGGCCGACGAGCGCTACGACCTCGTCGCCGTGGCCTCCTCGGCCGGCGGGATCACCGCGCTCAGCCAGCTGCTCGGCGCGCTGCCGGCCGACTTCCCGGTGCCCGTGCTGATCGTGCAGCACCTGGACCGCAGGCACGAGACTGTCCTGGCCCAGGTGCTCGCCCGCCGCGCGCAGCTACCGGTCAAGCTGGCCGAGGCGGGCGAGCGCGCCGACGCAGGCACCGTCTACGTGGCCCCGCCCAACCGGCACCTGCTGGTGGGCTCCGGCGGCCTGCTCAACCTCTCGGACAGTGAACTGGTGCACTTCGTGCGGCCCTCGGCGGACCTGCTGTTCGAGTCGGTGGCCGGGGCCTTCGGCGCGCGGGCCATCGCCTGCGTGCTCACCGGCACCGGCCGGGACGGGGCGATGGGCGTGAGCGCGATCAAGGCCCGCGGCGGGACCGTGATCGCCCAGGACCCGGCCTCGGCCGAGTTCAGCGGCATGCCGCAGGCGGCCGTGGACTCCGGGGCGGTCGACTACGTGCTGCCCCTCGGCGAGATCGCCGCGGTGATCATCGGCCTGGTCGGGGCGGGGCGGGCGTGATGCCGGGCGGCGTGGTGCCCGACGCGGAGCCGGACGAGGAGCTGGAGGCGCTGCTGGCCTTCGTCCGCGACGCGCGCGGCTTCGACTTCACCGGCTACAAGCGCACCTCGCTGGCGCGCCGGATCCACCGGCGGATGGACGACGTGGGCAGCCCGGGCTACGCGGACTACCGCGACCGGCTGGAGGCGGACACCGAGGAGTTCCCCGCCCTGTTCAACGCGATCCTGATCAACGTCACCAGGTTCCTGCGGGACACCGATTCCTGGACCTACCTGCAGCGCGAGATCCTGCCCGAGCTGATCGCGGCGCGCGGTCCGGACGAGGATATCCGGGTGTGGAGCGCAGGCTGCTCCAGCGGCCAGGAGCCGTACTCGCTGGCAATCCTGTTCGCGGAGGCGCTCGGCGTCGAGGAGTGCGTGTCCCGGGTCAAGATCTACGGCACCGACCTGGACGAGGAGTCGCTGCGCGAGGCGCGCACCGGGCTGTATCCGGCCAAGGCGCTCGAACCGCTCTCGGCCCAGCTGCGGGACAAGTACTTCGAGCCCAACGGCGGCCAGTACGCCTTCCGCGCCGACCTGCGCCGCCGGGTGATCTTCGGACGGCACGACATCACCCGGGACGCGCCGATCTCCCGGCTGGACCTGCTGGTCTGCCGCAATACCCTGATGTACTTCAACGTCGAGGCGCAGGGGCGGATCATCGACCGGTTCCACTTCGCCCTGCGGGAGGACGGCTACCTGTTCCTGGGCAAGGCCGAGATGCTGCTGTCCGACGGGGAGCGCTTCGAGGTGGACAGCATGCGCCAGCGGATCTTCCGCCGCCGCCCGGGCGGCCCGGCCTCGGCGCACCGCCCGGCGCCGCTCAAGATGGAGGCCGCCGTGGGTGTGGAGTTGCGCGAGGTCAACCGCAGGCGCCAGCTGCGCGACCTGCTGCTGGAGAGCGCCCCGAACGCGACCATCGCGATCGATCCGGACGGGTCGATCGCACTGATCAACGCCCAGGCCCGGGCGCAGTTCGGGCTGACCAGCCACGACCTGAACCGGCCGTTCCGGGACCTGGAGATCTCCTACCGGCCGATCGAGCTGCGCTCGCTGATCGAGCAGGCGGAGTCCGAGCGGCGCACCGTGCGGGTCACCGCCGCCGAGCGCAGGCTGCCGAACGAGGCCGTGCAGTTCCTCGACATCTTGGTCCAGCCGCTGACCGGCGGCGACAACACCCCGGTCGGCGTGGTGCTCACCTTCGTCGACACGACCCTGGCGACCCGGCTGCAGAGCGAGGTGCAGCGGATCCGGGACGACCTGGAGAGCGCCTACGAGGCGCTGCAGTCGACCAACGAGGAGCTCGAGACCACCAACGAGGAGCTCCAGTCCAGCATCGAGGAGCTGGAGACCACCAACGAGGAGCTCCAGTCGACGAACGAGGAGCTGGAGACCACCAACGAGGAACTGCAGTCCGGCAACGAAGAGCTCGAGACCATGAACGAGGAGATGCGGATCCGCTCCGACGAGCTGGACGAGACCCGCAGCTTCCTCGAGGGGGTCCTGTCCAGCATCGCGGCCGGGGTCGTGGTGCTCGACGCGGAGCTGCGGGTGCGCAGCTGGAGCCGGGGCGCCGAGGAGCTGTGGGGCCTGCGCGCGGGCGAGGTGCAGCACCAGGGCTTCTTCGCCCTGGACTTCGGGCTGCCGACCACCGCGCTGCGCGAGGTGGTGCAGGAGTCCCGGGACACCGGGCGGCGCACCGGGCCGCTGGAGATCGCGGCGGTCAACCGGATCGGGCGCAGCATCGTCTGCTCGGTCGCCTGCTCCCCACTCGACGGCCACCGCGAGGGCCTGGTCCTGCTGATGGAGGAGATCCACCCGGCGTGACACACCCGCGCCAAGCGGCTTCCACGCCGCCGACTCGGGCGTACCCTGCGAACATGACCCTCCCGGAGGACGCCGGTCGGGAACTGGACCAGGCGCTGCGGCGCGTGGCGATCGAGCACCAGCGGGCGGCCCGCGCCGCCGAGATCGCCGAGCGGCACGAGCGGCAACTGTCGACGGACCCCGCCTCGCTGAACGCGTTCCATCAGAAGATGGCGCGGATGCACCGACACGCCGAGCGCCGGCACCTCGCCGCCGCCCGGATGCACGCGTCCTTCGCCGACCGGCTGCACCGCTGGGTCGAGGAGGCCGACCCGCAGCGGGCGCTGCCGCGGTTCATGGCCACCGTGGCGTCGGCGGTCGGCGCACACAGCGCCGCGGTCACCCTGTTCGGCTCGGACCGCACCGAGACCCTGACGGCGGCCTCCGACCCCATCGCGCAGGACGCGCAGGACCTGGAGTTCACCCTCGGCGAGGGCCCGGCCCGGGACGCGACCGAGCAGCACCGCGCGGTGACCGCCGCCGGGCCGGGGCTGCTGGAGCGCTGGTCGGCCTACGGGCCGGCCGTGACCGCGCTGGGGATCAGCTCGGTGATGGCCGTGCCGGTGGAGATCAGCAGCGTCCCGTTCGGCGCGCTGACCGTCTTCGACCTGCCCCGGCAGCCCGCGGGCGAGGCGCTGGAGTCCTTCTACGCCGCGGCGGACACGATCGCCCTGTCGCTGCTGATGGCGGCCGGGGAGGCCGAGCCGCAGGAGAACCCCGACCTGCTCTCCCTGTTCGGGCAGGCGGACCGGCGCGCCGTGGTGCACCAGGCCGCGGGAGTGCTCGCCGAGCAGAGCGGCTGCGCCATCCCCGACGCGCTCGCGCTGATCCGGGCGCACGCCTTCGCGGAGGGCGAGCCGGTGGAGAGCGTCGCGGCGGACATCGTCCACCACCGGCTGCGGCTGGGATGACAGCCGCTCCCCCGGACAGCCGTCGGCCGATCCCCGGTCACTCCCCCCAACCGGGGATGCGGGTGATCAGGAACTGGTGGACGTCGAGGTACCCGGAGGCGAACCCGGCCTCGCAGTAGGCCAGGTACAGCTCCCAGGTGCGCCGGAAGGTCTCGTCGAAGCCGAGGCCGCCGAGCCGCCGGGCATGGCCCGCGAAGCGCTCCCGCCACAGCCGCAGGGTCTGTACATAGTGGTCGCCGAAGGCCAGGTCGTCCGCGACGCGCAGGCCGACCAGCCCCAGGTTCTCCTCGATCGCGGCGACCGAGGGGATCTGGCCGCCGGGGAAGATGTACTTGGTGATCCACGTGTGCGTCGTGGCCGTGGCCGTCATCCGGTGGTGCGGCATGGTGATCGCCTGCAGGCCGATCCGGCCGCCCGGCGCCAGCAGCCGGGCCAGCGCGGCGAAGTACACCGGCCAGTGCTCCCGACCCACCGCCTCGACCATCTCGACGCTGAGTACGACGTCGTATTCGCCGTCCAGCGCGCGGTAGTCGCACAGCTGCACGTCGACCTTCCCGTCGAGCCCGGCCTCCGCGACCTTGCGCTGCGTATAAGCGTGTTGGTTCTCGGAGAGCGTGACGGTGCGCACCAGCGCGCCGCGCCCGGCGGCCCGCACCGCCAGCTCGCCCCAGCCGCTGCCGATCTCCAGCAGCCGGGTGCCGGGGCCGACCCCGGCCAGGTCGAGCAGCCGGTCGATCTTGCGGCGCTGGGCCAGGGTGAGCAGCCCGGAGGAGGCCACCGGCCGGCCCTGGCCGTCCTGCGCGAACAGCGCCGAGGAGTAGGTCATCGTGGGGTCGAGGAAGAGGGTGAACAGCTCGTCGGACAGGTCGTAGTGCCGGGCGATGTTGCGGCGCGAGCCGGACTGCGTGTTGCGGTCGTCGTGCGGCCTGCGCGCGACGTAGAGGCTGCGCAGCCGTTGCAGCGGAACCGGCACGAGCGCGTCCAGCCGCACGGCGAAGGCCTTGAGCACCCCGGGGAGGTCGTCGGCGTCCCAGTCCCCGGCCTGGTAGGACTCGCCGAAGCCGATCAGGCCGCGCGCGCCGAGCCGCCGGTGGAAGGCCGCGGGCCGGTGCACCGCGAGGGTCGGCACCCCGATGCCGCCCGCGCCGCAGACCCGGCCGCCGGGCAGCGTCACGCGCAGCGGGAGGTCCCGGACGGCGCGACGCAGGAGCCGCTCGGCCACCAGGGCCCGGCCCTGTCCCCGGGGCACGGCGTAGACCTCCGGCCAACGCTCCTTCTCCGCTTGTACCGCCGTCGCCGTGAACTTGGTGTCGGCCTGCGAACTCATCACGTTCCTTCTGCACGGGCGCCGCATCCGCGACGGCCTTTCGATCACGGCAGTCAAGGATCATTCGAAGCAGCGTGATCGCCGGATTGGTCCACCCGAAACGGCGGACTGCGGCGCCGGGCGACGGGCGCGCGGCCGCGATCAATCCGGCATCGAACGGGTCACGGTCCGACCTGACCCGCTGTGACTTGGCGAAAGCGGCGGCACAGTGTCCTCTAGGCGTCGTAAACTGCCGACGGGCCGCGGGCTCGCGGTCCGGTATCCGGGCGCTGCGACCGTGCGGATTCCAGAGCCCGGTAGGGCCAAGCGACTGGGGGGTGGTTCTGTTGCGCCGCCCATCCGCGCGCATCATCGACCGCACGCACCCGGCCGCCGACTACCGTGATGCCCTGGCTCCCCAGGGCCGCCGCGAACGCGCCGGGACGGTCGTCGGCCGCGTGGGCGCGCCGGGGCATCTCAGGGAGCTGATGGCGTCGGCGGCGGACGGCCGGGGCGCGAGCGTCCTCATCGCGGGGGAACCCGGCATCGGGAAGTCCACCCTGCTCTCCTCCACACTCGCCGAGGCCGCCGGGCGCGGGTTCCTGGTGCTGCGGGGCGCACCGGACGCGGAGGGCGGCCTCACGCTCCAGAGCGTGGTCAGCGCAATAACGGCTACCGGCACTGACATCGATTCTCAGACCACGGACGCCGGCCCGACCGTGCCGCCGGATCCGCGGCAGCAGTTCCCGCCGCTGCGCTTCTCGCTTCCCGTCACGGGCGCGCACTGCGACCCGGCCGCCGCGGTGGGAGCCGTTCTGGCCGCCGTCGAGCGGATGTGCGCCGCGACACCCGTGCTGCTCGCCGTGGACGATCTGCACCGGGCGGACCCGGACGCGTTGCTGCTGTGGCACCGCCTCGGCCGCGCGGCGCCGCGCCTGCCGCTGCTGCTGGTGGCCTGCTCCCGGCCGACGGCGCCGAGCGGGGCGCCGGACCGGCTCCGGCGCGCGCTGGTGGCGGAGGGCAACGTGGTGCTGCGGCTCGAGCCGTTCACCCCCGCCGAGGTGGCGGCCATGGCGACGGCGCTGCTCGGCGCGCCGCCCGGCGCCCAGCTGCGGCGCCGGCTGGAAGCCGCCGGCGGCAATCCCGCGTTCGTCCGCGACCTGATCGAGAGCCTGCGGCGCGGGAACGGCCTCCGGATCGAGGGACGGATCGCGGAGAGCACCGCCGAGGCCGCGGCCGGCCCGATCCCGGCCGCCCTGGTCGAGGCGGTGTGCGGCCGGCTCGGCCCGCTGTCGGCCGACACTCTCGACCTGCTGCGCCTGGCCTCGCTGCTGGGCGAGGAGTTCACCGGACGGGAGCTCGCGGCGGTGGCCGGGCTCGAGCCGAGCGAACTGCTCTGCGCGCTCGACGAGGTGATCTGCGCGGGCGTGCTCGCCGAGCACGGACCGCGGCTGCGGTTCCGCCACGCCCTGGTCTGCCAGGCCCTCCGGCACAGCCTGCGCGAGACGAGGCGGTCCGCGCTGCACCGGTCGGCGGCGCAGGCGCTCGACGCGGCCGGGGCGCCCGTGGAGCGGGTGGCCGAGCAGCTGCTGACCGCCGCGGCGCTGGCCCAGGGCTGGCCCGCGCAGTGGCTCGCCGCGAAGGCGGACGAACTGACGTTCAGGGCGCCCGAGCTCGCGGTCGAGCTCTTCCGCCGCGCGATCGACCACGCTGCGCCGGACGACCCGCACCGGCTGCTGTTCGAGGAGAAGCTGGCCTCCGCGATGTACCTGCTGGGACGCAGCGACTGCGCCCCGGCCGCCCTGGGCCTGCTCGAATACCGGGCCGATCCGGTACGCCGGACCACGTGGGCTTATATGTCCGGAATCGCGCTGAACCGGGTGGGCCGTTACGCCCAGGGGCTCGACGCGGTGAAAGACGGCGTCGAGGCGCTGCAGAACGCCGCCGGGAGCCTTCCGGCCGGGTTCGCAGAGCTCTGGTCGGCACGTTTCACCGGGCTGCGCTCCCAGCTGGTGTGGTCCCAGGGCCAACGCGACGAGGCCCGCGGCCTCGCGGATCGCGCACTGGCCGAGGGCCTGCGGCTGGGTGACCCGCTCGCGCTGTTCTACGGCACCCATATGAAGTCATTGCTGTGCGCGGGCGACGGAGACGCACCGGGCGCCCTCGCCTGGATCGAGCAGGGCTTGGCAGCGCTGGGCGAGCGCTGGCAGCTGGCCGACCAGCGGCTGCTGATGATGATGAACCAGGCGGTCGCGCTCGGGCGCCTCGACCGCGCCGCCGAGGCGCACGCGGTGCTCGGGCGGGCGCAGGAGGTGGCCGAACGCTGCGGGGTCACCCGGCGGCTGGCCGGGATCGTGTTCCTGTCCACCTCGCTGCTCTACCTGACCGGGCGGTGGGACGAGTCGGTGGCCACGGCGCGCCCGATGATCGACCATGCGGACGCCGGTCGGCAGCGCTCGCTGCTGGCCGCCGTGCGCGCGCTGATCCTGCTGCACCGCGGACGCGCGGGCGAGGCGCGCGAAGACCTGGCGACCGTCCAGCGCGAGCACGGGCGCCTGGACGGCCGGCTCGAACGGTTTCCGGTGCTGGCCTCGTCCCTGTCCGCCGAGGCGGACGGCCGGGCGGCGGACGCGCTCGCGGCGCTGGCGCCGGCCCTGGCCGGGGACGGCAGGTGGGACAGCGACGAGCGCCACTGGTGCCTGCCCGACCTGACCCGGCTGGCCCTGGCGGCCGGCGACGGCGGCCTGGCCCGGTCGGCGGCGGAGGCAGCCGAGGCGGACGCGGACCAGGACGCCGCGAACACCCGCCGGCGCGCGTCGGCGCAGCGGTGCCGAGGGCTGCTCGACAACGACCAGTCGCTCCTGTCCGCGGCGGCGGAGTACTACCGCTCGGTGGACATGCCGCTGCTGCTGGCGCAGACCCTGGAGGACTCGGCCGTGGTAGCGGCGGCGCTCGGTGCGGCGGACGACGCCCGCCGCCACCTGGAGGCGGCCGCAGAGGGCTATCGCGCCCTGGGCGCGTCCTGGGATCTGGCCCGGGCCGACGCGCGGCTGCGCGAGTTCGGCATCCGGCGCGGCCGGCGGACCGGACGCACCCGGCCCGACACCGGCTGGGAGGCACTCACCCCGGCGGAGGCGAAGGTGGCCTCCCTGGTCGCGCAGGGCAGTTCCAACCCGGAGATCGCGGCACTGCTTTACCTGTCGCCGCGCACCGTGCAGACGCACGTATCGCACATCCTGACGAAGCTGGGCGTGCACTCCCGCAGCGAAATCGCCCGCGAGGCGGCTCGGCGCGTACCGGGAGCATCGGTGTGACGCAGGCCGTGCGTGACCAGGAAAGCGGCGTGTGGGTGGGGCGGGACGCGGAGCTACAGCGCCTGCGCGCGCTGGTTCGAGCAGCGGCGGCGGGCACGGGTGCGGCAGCACTGATCGAGGGCGAACCGGGATCGGGCCGGACCGCGTTGCTCTCGCTCGCCGCGCACGAGGCCCAGTCGTGCGGGCTGCGGGTGCTGCGCGGCGCCGCGGACGAGATCGGCCGCGCAGTCCCGCTGCTCGTGTGGCGCGAATGCCTGCTGCTCACGGACCCGGACCGGGCCGACCGCCCGGCGAACGACGGCGCCGACCCGCAGTCCAGCGCCGAACTCGACTGGATCAGCGCCGTCGTACAGCGGCTGTGCGCCACAGCGCCGCTGCTGCTCGCGATCGACGACCTGCAGTGGGCCGACAAAGCCAGCCTCCTGGCCTGGCAGCGGCTGGCCGACCTCACCCGAGAGCTTCCGCTGCTGCTCGTCGCGACGCGGTGGCCGACCTCCCCCACCGCGAACTGCACGCCGCCCGCCGACTCGACTGTGCTGCGTCTCGGGCCGCTCACGCCGACCGAAACAGACCGACTGGTCGAGGAGCTCGCCGATGCCCCGGCCGGTCCGCGGCTCGCGCGGCTGATTCAGGGTGCTGACGGCAACCCCCGGCTCCTGCACGACCTGACGGCCGCGCTGCGCGCCGAGGGCTCCCTCACCGTCGCCAATGGCGTCGCGGAGCTCGCCCCCGGCGCGCAGGCGCCCGCGCCGCTGCTCGAAACCCTCGCCTCCCGCCTGGCCGCGCAGTTACCCGAAGCCCACGACACGCTGCGCCTGGCCGCGCTGCTCGGAACCCGGTTCACGGTCTCGGAACTGGCCGCGCTGCACGGCCGTGACCCGGCGCAACTCGTCCCGCTCCTCGAAGAGCAGGCCGCGCTCGGCATCCTCGCCGAGGCCGACGCCGACGGCTCCCGGATGCGCTTTCGCAAACCGCTGATCCGCCAGGCCCTGTACGCCGGCATCCCGGTCGCGCTGCGGGCCGTCCTGCACCGACGGGCCGCGCAGATCCTGGCCTACGAAGGCGCGACTGTGGAACAGGTGGCCCGGCACCTGGCCGAGGCCGGAGAGGTGATCGAGGGCTGGCCGCTGGACTGGCTCGCGGACAACGCCCGCGCGCTGGTCCTGGAGGCGCCCGTCCTCGCGCACGAACTGCTGCGGCGGGTCGTCGACCGCACCGCGAACGACGATCCGCACGCGCCGGCCCTCTGGCGGCACCTGAGCGGGGCGGCCTTCCGGGTCGGCCATCCGGACGCGCTCGAACTCACCCGCCGGCTGCGGGCCCGGGCCGTGGATCCGCTGGAGCGCGCGGCCGCCGACCTGATGCTCGGCGACCTGCACCTGCGCCACGGAAACCCCGGCGACGCGCTCGAACTCGCCGATCAGGCCCTTGACGCGTTCGCCGACGGCGCCGGGCCCCCGCCGCCGTGGCAGGCCCGGTTCCTCGGGCTGCGCGCCCACGCCCTGTGCTATCAGGGCCGGTATTCCGAGGCGGAGCGGTTCGCCGGGCGGAGCCTGGAGAAAGACGGCGCACTCGGCGATCCGCCGACCGTCTTCGGCGCGCAGCACGTGCTCTGCCGCGTGCGGCTGGCCCGGCGCGACCATCCGGGCGCGCTGGCCGCGGTGGACGCGGGTCTCGCCGCGGTGCGGTCCGCCTCCGGGCTGGCCTGCGACGCTGAGGTGCAGCTCGCCGCCGCCCGCGCGCTGCTGCTCGCCGACCTCGACCGGCGGGCGGAGGCGCAGGACCAGATCGAGCAGGCGCAGGCACTCGGCCTGCGCACTCATGCGCTGGCCGGGCTCGGCATCGTCGGCGCCGCCGCCGCGGCGCTGCACTACGCGGCGGGACGTTGGGATGCGGCCCTGGCCGAGCTCGACGCGCTCGAGGACTCCTGGCCGTCGCAGGCCCCGCCGCCCGGCGCCTGGCTGCCGCTGCAGACCAACGGCCTGGCCGCGCTCATCCTCGCGCACCGGGGCCGGGACGACGAGGCCGACGCCCGGCTGGACCGGGTCGCCGGCCTGCCGATCCCGGCCGGCAGCCCGCGCAGCCGCTCGGGCCACCTGCTGATGGCGCGGGCAATGCGGGCCGAGGCGGACGGGCGCCCGGCGGACGCGTTGGCCGCGCTCACGGTCGCGCTCGACCCGCAGGCCGCCCGCGACCTGGAGCAGCGCGCCGCCTGGCTGCCCGACATCGTGCGCCTGGCCCTGGCGATCGGGGACGACGCGTGCGCCGCCGCGGCCGTGAGCGCGGCCGAGCAGGAGGCCGTCCCGTGGGCCGTGGCGCGGGCGGCCGCCGCGCAGCGCTGCCGCGGACTGCTGGCACAGGATATCCGTCCGCTGCTGGAGGCGCGCGCCTTCTACGAGGCGACCGCGCGGCCCCTGGAGCTGGCCCGCACCGTGGAGGACCTGGCCGCGGTGACCGCCGCACGAGGCGACGCCGAGACCGCCCGCTCCTATCTCAACCAGGCCGTGGACGCATACGCGCAGCTCGGGGCCGAGGGCGACATCGCGCGCGCGGACACCCGGCTGCGGGCCCTGGGCGTGCGGCGCGGCAGGCGCCGTGCGGCCACCCGGCCGGGGCGCGGCTGGGCGGCATTGACACCCACCGAGGTCAAGGTCGCGGGACTGGTGGCCAAGGGCCGGTCCAACCGGGAGATCGCCGTGACGCTCTCGCTCTCCCCGCGCACGGTACAGACGCACGTGTCGCATATTCTCGCCAAGCTCGGCGCCGGCTCGCGCAGCCAGATCGCCGGCGAGGCCGCGACCCGGCTGCCCGCCGCCGCTCGGAGCGCGCGGCCCGCAGAAGGCTGACCCCCACCCCCGTCCCCCGTGTCGGTCGCCCGCCGTATCCGGCAGCTGACACGTACCGCGCTCGTCGCGCGCGCGGTGCAGGCGACCGGACGGCCCCGTCGGTCTGCGCACACCAAGAAGAAGGGCGACCCCGCGAAGAGTGTGCGGCACCTTCCGCGGGGTCGCCCTATGGGGGGGTGCTCTTAGCTTCGCCGCTGCAGCGCGGCGGAGGTATCCGCCACCTGGCGGACATCGAATCCGCATGCGGCGGATTCGGCTGATCACCGGACTCAGCGGTCGGGCAGGCCGCCGCGTGGGCGGGACCTGATCCTCGGCATGCGGTGACCGGCCGGCTGTGAACACCCGCCGATCGGCGGATACCCGGCGGACGCGGCGCCGCCGAAGCATGGGAAGCCGAGCAAACCGCTCTCGGGGGGGGCGTGCAGAGCCGAGGAGAGGTGCGATGACCGAGACCGAGTTGCGGACGTTCCGGCTGCCGGAGCGCGTCACCGGAGCGGAGGGCGACCTGCGCCTCGGACGCGAGCTGATCCGGGCGTGGAGGGCCGACGGGATCCTGCAGGTCGCCACCAACCCGGCCCACGACCTCGTCACCGCGGAGGCGTACGCGGCGAGCCGTCGCTTCTTCGCCCGGCCGGCGGCGGACAAGGCCAAATACGTCAGCGATCTGACCTACTCCGGGTACATCGCGTCCGGAGCGGAGGACGCGGAGGACACGGCCGGGCAGGCGGACCACGTCGAGATCTTCACCGTGTGCAAGGACGTGCCCGAGCACGACGCGCGCGTGCAGGGCCGCTGGCCGTGCCACGGTCCGGTTCCCTGGCCGGGCGAGGACTACATGCGCGCGATGCGGGCGTTCACGGCCCTGCTCGGCGAGATCGGTGAGACGCTGCTCGAGCTCACCGCGCTCGGGCTCGGCCTGCCCCGCAAGGACGCGCTCACCCGGCTGACCGGGGACGGCTGGCACCATATGCGCGCACTGCGCTTCCCCGCACGTTCCGAGCAGGCCACCCGCGGCATCGGCGCGCACACCGACTACGGGCTGCTGGTGATCGCCGCGCAGGACGAGGTCGGCGGCCTGTACATCCGCCCGCCGGTCGAGGGCGGGCAGCGCGAGCACAACTGGCTGGACGGCGAGAGCTCCGTGGGCCGGTGCGAGGCCGAGGAGCCGTGGACGTACGTGCCGCCGGTGCCGGGCGTGCTGACCGTCTTCCCCGGCGACATCCTGCAGTTCCTGACCGGCGGGGTCCTGCTGTCCACGCCGCACAAGGTCAGACCGGCCGAACGCGAGAGCTATGCGATGGCGTACTCCCACGAGCCGAACTTCGAGTCCTGCGTCCGCCCGATCGGCAACCCCGGCGGGGACGAGTACCTCCACTGCGGAACGCATCTCACGAACATGTTCATGCGCTGCTACCCCGACCGCGTCACCACGCGCCGCATCCTCGACGAGGACCGCCTGGCCGTCCTGTCCCAGCTGCGAGGACACGCGCTGGCACGCACGTGAGTCGGCCATGCGTAAGCCCGCCCGGCCGGCCCGGCCCCGTCGCCGGGCGCGCGGCCGTCGTAGCGAAACGGTGACGCTGCAAGGGGCGTTCGCGAATCGACCGACCCCAGCATGCTGATATATTCGGCCGCTATCGGCGATAGGGCACGGGTCCGGGTCCGGACTCCGACTCGTGCGCGGCGGGTACGCAGGGAAGGCGACCGCCGCCGAGCCCTTGGTGTGAACAATCCGGAAAGGTTGCGGCTGTGGCCGACTCCATCGAAGGCAGCGATACTGCGCTGCGCCGCATCGCGCTGGCGATCTCCGGAGGGCAGGACCGACTCTCCCTGGCCGGGCTCGGGCTCGAGGCGCTGCCCCCGCAGCTCAGGCCGCTGACCGGGATCCGCGTGCTCGACCTGTCGGGAAACCGCATCACCGAACTGCCCGTGTGGATCGGGCGGCTGACCGCGCTGGAGGAGCTGTCGCTGCGCGGCAACCGGCTCGTCGCCCTGCCCGAATCGCTGTCCGGGCTGACCCGGCTGAAGCGGCTGGACCTCGCGGACAACCAGTTCGTCGAGATCCCGCGCTGGCTCGGCCGCCTCGACCTGGTCTCCGTCGGGCTGGAAGACAACGAGTGCCTGCTCGTTCCGCCCCCGCAGGTCGTCGCCGAAGGTACCGAAGCAGTGCTCGAACACCTGCGTCGGCGCGACTCCCAGAGCGGCGGCGCCCGGACGATCACCCTGACCGCAGCCGAAAGCGCACCCGGCACCGCAGCCGGCACCCCATCCGCAGCCGGCACCGCCCCCGCCGCGCCGGTCACGGCTGCGAACTCCGGTCCGCCGTCCGTCCCACGCTCACGCTCGCGCGCCGCCGCGATCGGCATTGCGGTCGTGTTGCTCGCGGGCGCGGTCGTCGGCCTCATGCTCCACAACGCGGGCGGACCGGCCACGGCCGCCGCGGCCAGTCCGGCGGACCCGACCGAATCAGCCTCCGCGCTCCCCTCGAGCTCACCGTCGGCCCTGGGGTACTCGACGGCCCCGTTCGCGGGCTCCCTGTCGGGCGCGCCGTCCACCCAGCCCGCGGCGAAAACGCCCACCGCCGCCGGATCGCCGGACGCCTCCGCGTCCGCCTCGGCCACGCCGACGCCCGCCGCCAGCCCCAGGGTCGGCGTCGTCACCGGGTTCGGCGGGCTCTGCCTGGACGACGCGAACGCCCGCACCGTGAGCGGCAACCAGGTCGACGTCTTCACGTGCAACGGGAGCAACGCGCAGAAGTGGACGGTCACGCCGGCCGACGACACCGTACGCGTCCTCGGAATGTGCCTCGACGTGCAGGGCGGAGCCACCGCCGACGGGACGACCGTCGTGCTCAACGCCTGCGACAAGTCCGCCTCGCAGGAGTTCGTCCCGCGCGGCAACGGCTCGCTGTACAACGTGCAGTCGGGCAGGTGCCTCGACGACCCCAACAGCTCGACCACGCCGCGCACCGTGGTGCAGATCTGGCAGTGCACCGGCAACGGGAACCAGAAGTGGGACCTGCCTTCCTGACCGAGGCGCCGGGCGCCCCCTAAACTCGCCCGGTGTGACAGTCAGCGAAGACGCGGAGGACACGAAAGCCGGCGACGGCGCCGGGACGGAAACCGGCTCCCTGTGGCGCAACCGGGACTACGCCGGCTGGTGGCTCGGCGAGACCGTGTCCGGATTCGGCAGCGCGCTGTCGGCGTTCGCGTATCCGGTACTGATCCTCGTTACGACCGGCTCGGCCGCGCACGCCGGCATCGTCGGGTCCGCCGAGGGCATCGGGCTCCTGGTCACGATGCTGATCGGCGGCGCGCTCGCCGACCGGTACTCCCGCCGCACGATCCTGCTGGCCGGCCCGCTGCTGCAGGCGCTCGCGGTCGGGTCGGTCTTCGCGGCCGTCGCGCTCGGGCACGTCAACCTCGTGCACGTGGCGGCCGTCGGCCTGCTCCAGGGAATCATCAGCGGCCTGACCTACGGGGCGGAGCGCCCGGCGCTGCGCCGGATCGTGCCGGCGCGGCAGCTGCCGAACGCGTTCGCCCAGATGCAGGGCCGGAACATGGCGACCCGGCTGGCCGGCCCGCCGGCCGGGGGCTGGCTGTTCACCCTCGGCCGCTGGGTGCCGTTCTTCGGGGACGCGGTGTCGTACCTCGCCGCCGCCGTCGGGGTGTTCCTGATCCGCAGGCCGCTGGGGCCCGAGGCGGACGAGCACACGCGGCGCGAGCCGATCCTCGCCAGCATCCGGGGCGGGATGCAGTACATCCGCGCCGATGCCTACCTGCGCTTCCTCACCGTGTGGACCGCCGGGTTCAACGCCATCGCGACCGGGGTGTACCTGCTGGTCGTCGTCCTGGTGCGGGCGCACGGCGGGGGCCCGACGCTGATCGGCGCGGTCACCGCGATCGGCGCGGCCGGCGGACTGGCCGGGGCCTTCCTGTCCGGGCGCATCACCACGCGCTGGCACGGCCGCACGGTGGTCATCGCGCTGTCCTGGATCACGGTGGCGGACTTCGCGGCGATCGGCTTCGTGCCGGTGCCGTGGCTGATCGGGGTGCTGCTGGCGTTCATGCTGTTCCTGGTCTCGCCGATCAACGTCATCTTCGCCACCTACGAGACCCGGATGATCCCGGACGAACTCCTCGGCCGGGTCAGCACCGCGATCGACTTCGGGGCCTCCTCGCTGCGCTGGCTGGGGCCGCTCGGCGCGGGGCTCCTGGCCGCCGCGATCGACCCCACCCGGGCGATGCTCGTCCTGACGGCGCTGGTCGCCGTCCTCGCCGTCAGCACCCACCTCGCGCGCGGGCTGCTCGTGCTGGACCTGCCGATCGACCAGGTGGGCCCCGGACACTCCTGAACGACGCGTGCGGCCGTCAGTCCGAGCCCCGGGACAGGAGCGCCGACCCCAGTTCGCTGACCCGGTGCACGATGGCCTGGCCGTGGCGGTCGCTGGTGATCAGGCCGGCCGCACGCAGGGTGGCGGCGTGTTCGGAGGCCGAGGAGAGGCTGATCCCGGCCTGGTGGGCGAGTGCGGTGGTGGTGCGGGGCCGGTGCAGAGCGCGCAGCACGCCGGCCCGGGTCGGCCCGAGCAGCGCCGCCAGCGTGTCCCCGCCGCCCCGGCCGGCGACCGCGGAACCGTGCTCCAGCCCTCCGGCCGGACCGGGATGGGCGGGGTAGATCAGCACGTACCGGGACCGGTCCTGCGGATCCCAGGTGATCAGCGGGTAGCCGGTCCAGAACGCCGACGGCATCAGGACCAGCCCTTGTCCCCCGGGCCTGACACGGCGCTCGCGGGGGTAGCGCCCCTCCAGCGTCAGCCCGTTCAGGCGCAGGTCCGGGCTGATGGTATTGAGCATCGCGGCGACGCCGTGGCGCCGCAGCAGCGCCGTGCGTTCGACGAGGTCGTGGTGGAACCTGCCGACCACCGAGGACCACCGGGGGGCGAGGCAGGCCGCGTGAAATGCGCGCAGCGCGTGATCGAGGTCGTGCAGCGTCCCGGGATCGTTGCTCGTGTAGCGGTGCAGCCAGGACGGAACGGGCACGGCATCGCGCGTGATGCGCGCCAGGTTGTCCTCGTGCACTGACTGGGGCGTGCCGACGACAACCTCGAAGGCCTCTTGGGCGTCCGGTGTCAGCACGTCGAGGTAGAGGGCCACGGTGCGGGAGGGGACCAGCTGCAGCAGCGGACGCGCCGAGGAGGAGAACGTGGCGCGCGCCGCGTCCCGCCACGCGGGCCTACCGACGCCGCCCAGGTGGCCAGAGCCGCCCGGAAGCGGGCCCTGACGCAGCTCGAAGAGCATCAGCACCGTCTCCAGGACCGGCGCCGGCGCGTCCGCGAACCGGATGCGGCCCAGATCCTCGGCCTCGAGTTCGACCCTGAGCACAGCTCTCACCCCCGAGAACCGATTCCCCTACGGCCTCGCCGCCTGAGCCAGGCCAGACCGTACCTGTCAAGACCCTCCGGCCCAGCCCGAATGACTCGCCCGCACACCGCCCGGCTGGGACCCTATAAGAATACTGATCGACCACGGGAACCGGCACGGACACCGTCCGTACCGCGCAAGTCAGGGTAAAGGATTGATGTAATTACGCGGCAGAAGGTCGTGACTCTCGCCATCACAGGCACCACAGTACTCGGATCATCCGTCGGCATCGCGCAGACAGCCAGACTCCGCCTCAGGTCAGCCTCAAAACCTGCTGAGCCGGGACGGGATCGCGCCAGGCGGCTATCGGGGGGCGCGATCTCGTCCTCGCCGGGGACCATCTGCACCGCGACGGCCTGCCCGGCCGCGAGATCAACCGGGAGGATGACGGCGCACGGCGGACGCTCCGTCCGGCGACGCGAATCCGAGCGATCCGGCGGCGGTCAGAGCGCCGTCCTGCCAGACCTCGAAGTCGCAGGAACGCCCGGCGACCGTGTACGCGATGTGCGCCGGCGGATCGGCCTCGGTGAAGCGCAGCGCCCGCAGCTCGCACGAGACCATCCGCGTCGGAGCCCCGGCCAGGTGCCGGGCGACGGCCTGCCGGACCGCTTCGAGCACGACGAGGCCGGGGATGTGGTCGCTGGGGTGGTCGAAGAAGAACGGATGATAGGGATCCGCCGGAAACAGACGCACCCGGCCGCCCCGGTCCATACCGATCAGGACGTCCTGCGCCTGGGCGACACCGACCAGGCCCGGCTTGGGCGGCGCGAACGCGAGGGCCGCGGCGGGAGAACCGGGCGCAGGCGCGGGCCCGATCGATCGCGTATCCCGACCCCGGATCGCCCGATAGGCGGCGGGGCTCAGGATGCGCGCGATGCCCTGCGCGCGGGCGAACTCGCGGCCGTCGGCCAGATAACGCGCCGTCAGGCCCAGGCTGCGCGGCGGGCTGTGTTCGACCGGACGGAACCGGTCGGCCCGCACCTCGCAGGTGATCTCCGAACCGGCGTGCCGGGCCCTCGGTTCGGCCTCCGGATCGATCGAGAACTCCAGCTCCCCGATCAGCAGCCGCGACTCGGGCGGGACCGCGTAGTACTGCAGCGGGATGCAGATTCCCAGCTCCCGCAGGGTCTCCGCGATCAGGAGCGGGTTGTGCCGCCCGTCCCCGGCGCGGTCGAAGGTGGGATGGGAGCAGGGCCATTGCGCGGCGGCGGTGAACCGATGCCCGCCGACCGCGCGCACGTCGGTGAGCAGCACCTCCGCGAGCGCCGTGCGGTGGACCAGTTCCCGGGGTGCCGGCGTGGACCGGTTCAGCGGACGGCCGGGCGGCGCTTCCATGAGTGTCATGCCATGACATAAACACCATTACTTCGCAAGTGCACCTTTTGACGTGCTTCGCCCGGATCACGCTAAGATGACGGCCGCGATCGGGCGTGACGGACTGGACAGTGCATGCGGGAGGGTTCGGAGGCGACCAGGCGGTCGCTGCTCGAGGCTGCGGCGCACCTGTTCGACGAGCGCGGCTACGCGGGGACCAGCATCAGCGCGATCGGCCGGCGTTCGGGCCTGACCAGCGGGGCGATCTACTTCCACTACTCCAGCAAGGACAACCTGGCCCGGGCCGTGGTCGAGGAGCACTTCGCCTCCTGGCCGCCGCTGATCACCCGGATCTCCGCGGCGCCCGCTCCCGCCCTCGACAAGATCATCTGCATGAGCTACGTGGTCGCCCGGGCGTTCCGGGACGACATCGTGGTGCGCGCCGGGGCCCGGCTGTGGCTCGAGCGCACGGCGATCAACGTGCCGCTGCCCCCGCCCTTCGTCGACTGGATCAATACCCTGTCCGAGCTGCTCGGCGAGGCCCGCGCCGAGGGCGGGGTCGACACGCACGTCGATCCGCCGACCACGGCGGCCGTCCTGGTCTGCGCGTTCTTCGGCACCCACACCGTCTCCGACGCGCTGGACAGCCGCCTGCTGATCGAGGAGCGGCTGACGCACCTGTGGCTGCACCTGCTGCCCGGCCTGCAATCGACGCTCCCGGCCGCCGCGCTGGTCGAGCGGGCGCGCGGGTGCCTGGATCAGCCAGAGCCCCCGCCGTCGCTCCCGCTCCCGCCGGTCCCTACCTAGAGCTGAGGCACGCCACAACTGGCCCGCATCAACCGATCCGGGCCAGCCCGCGCGCGTCCCGGCGGGCACGTCCCCGCGATACCCGTAGCGGGTCGAAGTCCTCGCCGCGCTCGGGCAGCAGCGTGCCGTCCCCGAGGACTGCGCCCGCGTGGACCTGGGGTAGCAGCGGCCGCTGCAGGATCTGCGCGGCAGCGGCGATGCCGCTGATCGCGGCTCCGGAGATGCCGGCCCCGTAGCGGGTGTCCTTGCCGGTGATGTAGAGGCCTGCAACGCCGGTGCGTACGTCCGGCCGACGTCCGGGGGCGCCCCACTCGGCCATGCCGAAGGGCGTGCCGGTCCCGCTCAGCGTGTAGCGCCGGTTGGTCAGGCCGGTGGCGGCCTCCAGATGGGTGACCCGGTCGCGGAACGGTCCGACGGCCCGCTCGGCGGCGTCGAGCAGCGCCTCGGTCAGCCGGGCCTTGCCCGCGAGGTAGTCCGGATCGCGCCGGTAGCCGCCGGGGCCAGGGCCGGGACGGCACCGGGCCGGGACCAGCGTCATCACCTGGAAGTTGGCGTGGCCCGGCGGGCAGGTGAGCCGGTTGCCCGGGTCCTTGAGCGAGGCGAAGGACAGGAACGCGAACGGCGGACGCCCCGGTCCGCTCCCGTCCGCGAGCCCGGCGTATGCGTGCTCGATGTCGTCGTCCTGCCAGCACCACAGGTTGGCGTTGGGCAGGTCAAGCGGCCGGTCGAGCGCCAGGTAGACCACCGCGGTGGCGGCCCGGGCGGTGGCGGCCTCGGTCTTGGCCAGCACGGCGGGCCGGAAGCCGCGCCCACCGCACAGGCTCAGCACAGTGTCCTGATAGTCCGCGTTCGACACCACGACCGGGGCGGGCACGAACTCGCCGCCGGCCAGCCGCAGCCCCTCGACCCGGCCGTCGTCGGACACCGCGATGCCCTCGACCAGGCAGCGGGTGCGCACCGTGCCGCCGTGCGCCTCGATCACCTCGACCAGGGTCGCGGCCAGCACCTGTCCCCCGCCGACCGGGTAGTACGCGCCGCGCAGGTAGTGGTCCAGCATGGCCGCGTGCGTGCTGGCCATCGTGGTGGACGGCGGGGTGCCGTAGTTACCCGACTGCGCGGCCAGCAGGGTCGCGGCGCGCGCGGAGAGCCCGCACTCGGCGAACAGCCGGCCGAGCGTCTGCGACCCCTGACGTACCGCGTCCGCACCGTATCCCGACACTGATTCCGACCCAGGATCCGGACCACCACGCTGCCCCGGAACCACCGCGGGACCGCCGACCAGATGCTGCCGCACCTGCCCCGCAACCTGACGCAGTGCATTGACGCACCGGGCCAGCCCTGCCGCCTCAGCGGGCAGCGCAGCCTGCAGCCGGACCAGGTAGCGGTCCCAGCCGACGGGCACGTCCATCGCCAGGCCGGGCAACGTGATCCGGTCGAAGCCGTCCTGGTCCATCAGCCGGAAAAGCACCCGGTCGCGGGCGCCGAGCCCGGCGAGGATGGCCGGGATGATGCCGTCCGGCCCACAGTCGCCGAGATAGTGCACGCCGACGTCGAACTCGTACTTGCGGCGGCGCCGGAAGACCTGGCTGTTGCCACCGGTGACATCGTGCTGCTCGGCCAGCAGGACCCGGCGGCCCGCGACCGCCAGGTACGCGGCGCACACCAGTCCCCCGATGCCGCCGCCCACGACGGCCGCGTCGTACCGGGCCCCCTCAGAGGGAGATTCCACCGTGCACCTCCAGGGCGCTGCCGGTGATGTACGTGGCCTGATCGGAGACCAGGAAGGCCACCAGGTCGGCGACCTCCTCGGCGGTGCCGAACCGGCGCAGCGCCACCGCCTCGAGCAACCGGGCACGAGCCTGGTCCGAGAGCACGGCCGTCATGTCGGTGTCGATCAGCCCGGGGGCGACCGCGTTCACCCGCACGCCGTACCGCCCGACCTCCTTGGCCAGCGCCTTGGTGAAGCCGATGATCCCGGCCTTGGAGGCCGAGTAGTTCACCTGCGAGGCGTTGCCGTAGATCCCGGATACCGACGAGAGGGTGACGATGGCGCCCGAGCGCCGCTTGATCATCGGGAACACCGCGGACCGGCACAGGTGGAACACGCCGTCCAGGTTGGTGTCCATCACCTGGTTCCAGTCGTCCTCGGCCATCAGGGCGAGCGGACGGTCCCGGGTGATCCCGGCGCAGGCGACCACGGCGTCGACCGGGCCGAGCTCGTCCTCGGCGCGCGCCACGAACTCGCCGACCTGCGCAGCGTGCGCGACGTCCGCGCGGACCGCGAGCGTCCGGACCCCTGACTCGGCCGCGGCCTTCTCGACCAGGCGGGCCGCCTGCTCGTCCGAGCGATAGCACAGCGCGACGTCCCAGCCGTCCCTGGCCAGGCGCAGCACGGTGGCCGCCCCGATGCCCCGGGAACCGCCGCTCACCAGCGCGACCTTGCCCATCAGATCGCCCCGCCCATGCGCAGGACCGCCGCCGTGACCGCACCTTCGCGATCCACCGACGTCACGACGGCGATCCGCCCGTCACACCGGGCCTCCGGGGCTTCGTACGCGGCCACCGCCAGTGTCGCGGTGAGCTGGAAGGCCGCGCAGGCCGCGCCGGTGTCGCCGAGCAGCTCGGCCGTCAGCGGCACCTGATTCACCGTCCGCGCCCCGAACAGCTCGCCGAGAACGCCGGTCTCCTCGTCACAGAGTCCTGACGACACCGCCGCCCACACCTCGCGCCGGTCGATCCCGGCCTGTTCCACCGCCGTACGCGCCACCGCCTCGACAACCTCCGCGACAGACGTCCCCGGTAGCCGAAACCGCGACTCCACCGCGAGCACCTCGGCCAGTGCCCCGTGCGGAGCACCGAGCTCCACCCGCAGGACCGCCGCGCCCTCGCCCAGCGGAACCGGCGAACCGGCCGACTCAACGCTGCGGCTGCGGCGCTCCAACCAGGCGCGGGCGGAGGAGTACTCCTCCGCCGCACCGCACAACACGGTGCGCGCACGGCCGCCGAGCAGCAGCCGACGCGCGTAGGCCAGCGCGAGCAGAGCACTGGGCCGACCGCAGGCCAGCGTTGTGTTGGGGCCTTCGAGCCGGTGCCAGATCGCGCACTGCGCCGCTGCGCAGTTCATCACGCTGTTAGGGATGACGGCCGGCTCGACGTCGAAGGGGCGCTCCCCCGTCAGCGAGGCCCGGGTGAAGTCCATCATCGACTGCACGCTGCCGGTCGTGGTGCCCAGCACCAGCGCGGTATCGCAGTCGGGCTCGTCTGCCCGCGCGGTCCCGCCGACGTCCCCGGCGTCGCCCGTGTCTCTCCCGACCAGCGCACCGACCGCCGTCACCGCAAGCCCGGTCACCCGATTCATCGCACGGGTGCCCTTCTTGCCCAACACTGCGCGCGGATCGAAGTCCGGCACCAGGCACGCGCGCGCGTCCGGCACGGCCCTCGGCCCCGGAAGGACCGCGGCCGCCGTCCGTCGCCGCGCCAGCACGCCCTCGGCGAAAGCCTCCCGGCCCAGCCCGTACGGGGAGACCGCGGTCCAGGCGGTGATGTACATCGCGTCCCTCATCACAGCTGCTCGTGTCTGCCGAGCACGACGACGGCGTTGTTGCCGCCGAACGCGAGCCCGTTGTTCTGGACGATCCGCAGGTCCGCTTCGACGGCCGTGTTCGGCACGCAGTCGATCGCGCACAGCGGATCGGTGGAGACGTGGTTGATGGTGGGCGGGATGAACCGGCCGGCGATCGCCAGCGAGCAGGCCACGGCGCCGAGTGCGCTGGCCGCGCCCATGGTGTGCCCGAGCATCGACTTGAGCGAGACGGTCCGCGGCGGGCTGTCGCCGAAAACGTCCCGGATCGCCTGGGTCTCGGTGATGTCGTTGGCCCTGGTGCCGGTGCCGTGCGCGGAGATCAGGTCCACCTCCTGCGGCTTGACCCCGGAGTCGTGCAGCGCCAGGCGCATGCAGCGCGCGACGCTCGCCTGGTTCGGCGCGACCGGATGATAGGCGTCGCAGTTCAGCCCGTAGCCCAGCACCTCCGCGTAAATGCGCGCGCCGCGCGCCTCGGCGGACTGCAGGCTCTCCAACAGCAGCACGCCCGCGCCCTCGCCGGTCAGGATGCCCTGCCGGCCCGCGTCGAACGGCCGGCAGCAGTCCGGCGCGATCGTGCCGAGCCGGTAGAACGCGGTGAAGGTCTTGCGGCAGACCGCGTCCGCGCCGCCGCACAGCGCGAAGTCGGCGTCCCCGACCCGGATCGCGTCCAGGCCGTTGCCGATCGCGTAGTTCCCGGCCGAGCAGGCGGTGCCGACGGTGACCACCTCGGCGTCGGCGAGGCCGAGTTCGAGCGCTACCGCCGCGGAGAGTCGGGCGGCGGGCACCCGCCGGGTCAGCCGCGGGTCCATCGCGGCCGGGCCGCCCGCGGACTCCGCGGCGGTCAGCCGGTCCAGGTCGTGCGACTCCCCGTCGGTGGTGCCGATCGAGATCTAGCAGCGCGCGGCCCGCAGGTCCGCCTCGTCCAGCCCCGCGTCCTGCAGGGCCATCCGGCCGGCCGCGGCCGAGAACCTGCTCGCCCGGCCCAGCTCCTCCAGCGGAGTCCGCCGGATCCACTCCCCCGGCTCGAGATCGACCACGGGGCAGCCGTTCGCGTGGGCGTAGCCGCTGGTGTCGAACGCGGTGATCGGGCTCACCCCGCTGCGCCCGGCCCACAGGCCCTCGGCGAACCGGGCCGCACCGACGCCGATGCTGGAGACCGCACCGAGCCCGGTGACCACGACCCGGCGACGCTCGAAATGACGCATGGCGGCCGTTACCAGCCCACGCTCTCGGCCAGCACCTCGCGCACCGCGGCGAGGCTGACCAGCCGGTCCAGCTCCTCCTGCGGGATGACGACCTTGAACTCCTTCTCCAGCGCCGCCAGGACGCCGATCAGCCCGAGCAAGTCGGCGCCGAGGTCGGTGAACAGGTCGCCCTCGCCGAGGTCCTCCGGCTCGATCTCCAACTGGTCGCAGACCAACTCCGTGATCCGGGCGGCACGCTCGCCCGCAGTCTGCATATCTGTATACATAGTGCCTGTCTCCATAGTGCCCGTCTTCACAATGTCCTCATTCACGGTCAGGCCGCCGTCAGGCCGCGGCCAGGCGGCGGGTGGTCTTCCAGTCCTGCACCCCGGCCTCGTCCCGAACCGCCGCGCAGGCGTCCAGGACCCGGGACAAGTCGTCATCGGTGAGCGCGCAGTGCACGGAAAGGCGTTGCACGCAACGGTCCCGCCCGACCGACGGGGGAATGAACGGCGCCCCGAACACGCCCTCCGCGTCCAGCAGGTTGAGAAACAGGCTGATCCGTGGCTCGGTACCAGGCTGCAGTGGGATGATCTGACTCTCGCTCGGCGAGACGTCATACCCGAGCGCCGTCAACCCGTCGCGCAGCACCGCGGCGTTGCGGGCCAGCCGCTCGCGCCGGTCGTCCGCGCCGATGATCAGGTCGAGGGCCGCCGCGAGTCCGGCCACGTCGTGCGGCAGCAGCGTCGAGCTGAAGATCGCGCCGAGCGAGTGGAACGGCAGGTACTCGGCGAGCTCCCGCGAGCAGGCCACCAGGCCCGCGCGCCCGGCGAAGGCCTTGGCGAGGCTGGCCGTGCGGAAGTCGATCCGCTCCGCGAGCCCCAGCGCCACGGTCAGCCCGGCGCCGCGCGGCCCGAGCACGCCGAGCGTGTGCGACTCGTCCGCGATCAGCCGGCAGCCGGTGCGCTCGGCGAGCTCCACCAGCGCAGCCAGCGGGCACAGGTCCCCGCTCACGCTGTAGAGGGTGTCGACCGCGATCAATCCGGGGCCGTACTGCCCGATCAGCCGCTCCAGGCATTCGACGTCGTTGTGCGGGAACGGACGCGCCACGCTCTCCGCAGCCGCGATTCCGGCCCACAGCGACATATGCGCGGTCGCGTCCACGTACACCGGCGCTCCGGGCGAGGAGACAGCCTGAATCAGTCCGACGTTCGCAGCCCAACCGGACTGACACAGCATCACCGCGGGCGCGTCCAGGAACTGCGCAGCGGCCGAGGCGAAGGCGTGCTGCGGATCGCCGTCCCCGGTGAACACCCCGGACATCATCAGCCCGTTGCCCTGCTCGCGCAGGCACCGGACCTGGGCCTCCACCACGTGCGGGTGCCCGCCCAGCGCCAGATAGTCGTTCGACATCAGCACGACGTCTCCCGGCTGCGGAACGCCGCGGCCACGGTAGATCGCGCCGCCCCACCGCGCCTGCCGGGCCTCCCAGTCGGCGAGCCGCCCGGTCAGACCTCGAAGTTCGCCAGCCACTGGTTCCCTCACCCTCGCACTAGCACGACGCGATTCGTGGGGGAACCATAAGAGCCAAGAGCTTCATATCAATAATTCAGTTTGTTATGTCTTCAAAGCAGAAAATAGATACTCAGACCATGGGTATGCGTACGGATTTAGTCCGGACCGCCGAGCACGGGCACGGGCGCGGCTAGTATCCCCAGCCCCAGCGCACCTGCGTGACGCCCGAGGCGTTGTTGTTCGCCAGGCCGCTGCCGCTGTGCGCCTCCATCGAGTAGCTGTCGCCGGTCTTCAGACCGGCCCAGTAGACGCTGCCCATGCCGTCGGCGCGGGCCAGGTCGGTCACGGCGGCGAAGTAGGACTGCTCCACGGCTCCGTTGTGGTTCGCCAGATAGTTGACACCCGTGGTCATCGGCGCGCCGAACTCGTCGATGATCGTGCGCGAGGTGTAGCTGCCGATACGGGTGTTGAGATCCGACTGCCACTGCGATTCCTGGGTGTAGCTGTTCCAGGTGCCGTAGTAGTGCAGCGACAGCAGGGTGCCGCTCAGGGCGGACGCCGCGCCGACACCGGTCACGTGGTCGTTGTAGCCCGTCCCACTGATGATCACGCGGCTGCGCGGGACGCTCGAGTGCGTCGACAGCCACGTCGAGCAGATGGAGACCCACTGGCTCAGCGAGTAGCCGTACGGTTCGTTCAGCGGCTCGAAGTACACGTTCGCGTTGCCGCCGTACTGGCCGACCACGGTGCTCCACATGGAGTTCCAGGCCGTCATGTTCGTGATCGTGCCCACGCTGTTGCTCTCGGTCCAGGCGCTGATGATCACCTTCATGCCGTCCGCCAACGCCGCGTCGACCGTGCCCCGGTAGGCGCTCCACCAGGACGGGCTCACGCTCGGCGGGTTGATCGGCAGCCGCACGGTATTCGCACCCAGATTCGCCTGGAACGCCTTGATGTCGGTGTTGGCGATCGCGTACACCTGCGCGTAGCTGTCCGACGCGCTCAGCCCGTCGGGGATGACCCAGCCGCTGTTGTAGTTGTCGCGGGTGTCGGCCCAGTTCACTCCCTTGAACTGGTTCGTCGCGGCCGAGGCGGGCTGCGCCAGGCCGACCGCCAGCACGGCCGTGCCGACCAGGACGGCGGCCGACAGGGCGCCCAGCAGTCTTCGGTGCGCCGACGCCTTGATCGCCCTGATCTCCTTGACAGCCATGTCGTACTCCAGTCGCCGACGCCGCTCAGGTGTCTAATTTTGTGAGATCTTGTTCATGGTTGCGTAACCATGAGGACATAGTTGGAGCGCGCCGCCGACCTGTCAAGGCTTCAGGGCCGTATCCGCCCCACCTCCAGACCCGCATCCGGGCCCAAGCTCCGCTGCGAGCGAGCATCAGCTACCTGCCATCAACCATCGCCGACGCTGATTCATCCAGCGGCGGGGCTGGCTGCGACCTCAATCTCCTTGTAACATGCTCAAGGCAGTAGGTGAATCGTTTCAAATACAGGAGGATCCTCCCATGCCGGATTCGACCGTGCACGGCCCGCAGCGACGAACCGTCGTCAAGGCCGGACTGGGTCTCGCCGCGGTCGCGGCGCCCGGAATCACCTTTGCCAGCGCGGGAAGTGCCGCTGCCGCCACCAGTACCGGAGCCGCCGGCTCCGCAGCAGACGCCACCCTGCTCCCGACCGAGGACTGGCACCGCTACCTGTACGCCCCCCGGAATCGTAACGTTTCACCAGTTCGGGTACTCAGCCACGCGGGCGATGTGAAGAACCCTGAGGCGCTGCTCGCCCGCGGCGGCGCGGTCACCGTCCTGACCCGTCCCGAGCCCACGGCGCCGCCGACCTGGCCCGCCGGCACCACCGCCGCCGCCTCGTCATACCACGCGCCCAACAGCGGGGATAACGGAACTTACACGACATACGACCCGTCCAACGCGATCGACGGGAACCCCACCACCTTCTGGAACGACGCCGATCCGAACACCTACCCCGCCGTCCTGACGATCACCTCGCCGACCCCTGTCACGCTGCCGGGCGTCACGCTCCTGTCGAACTCGGACGGGGTGCCGGTCGACTTCACCGTGGAGACCTGGGACGGCTCGGCCTGGCAGCCGGCCGGGGCGGTCACCGGCAACAGCGCGGTGCAGGTGCCCATCTCCTTCGCCGCATCGGTGACCACCACTCAGGTACGCCTGACCGTCACCCTCGACCAGGCCACCCCGCAGGGCCAGTTCACCCGGGTCAACGAGCTGTGGCCCGGCCTGGTCGAGACGGTCGTCCCGCCGAGCGTCACGCTCGACTTCGGCCAGGTGGTCGTCGGCTATCCGCGGGTGAAGTTCGCCTGGGCCTCCAGCAACCATCCAGGCGTGCGCCTCGCGTTCTCGGAGACCACGCAGTACCTGTCCAACCGCTCCGACTTCATCCGCAACGACCCGTCCGGCGGCGGAACCGACCAGTACGCGGTGCCCGCGGCGGGCGCCGACTGGACCGACACCAAGGGCTACCAGTCCGGCAACCAGGTGTACGCCGACGGCCTGCACGGCTTCCGCTACTTGAAGATCACCCTGGACGCCCTGCCCTCCGACGCACCCGCCGCGCTGCCGTACGGACAGGTCGCCATCGACGCGGTCGCACTCTCCTTCGCCGCCTATCTCGGCACAGCCGACTCGTATCAGGGCTGGTTCATCTGCTCCGACGACGACCTCAACCGCTACTGGTATGCCGCCTCCTACACCAATGAGCTGATCACCGACACGTTCCGGGCCACCGACTGCGACCCGCGCGGCGCGGCGACCCCGACGCTCGAGGGCGAACTCGTGCTGCTGGACGGCGCGAAGCGGGATCGCGACCCGTACGTCGGCGACGTCGCGGTCGCGGGCCGCACCCTGTACCTGACCCACCCCGACGCGGCCGCCGCCGCCCGCAACGTGCTGGTCGACCTGGCGAACCATCAGCGTTCTGACGGCTGGATCCCGCCCGCCTCCATCGTCGGATACACGTTGCCGCTGTTCGACTACCCGCTCTGGTGGGTGACAGCGAGCTGGGACTACGTGCTGTACACCGGCGACTCGGGCTACGCAGCCGACTACTACACGAACCTGGTGGCGGTGCTCGACAACTGGTACCCGAGCGTCACCGACGGCAACGGGTTGCTCAGCAAGGGGCTCAACGGTACCGGCGGGTACGGCGACTACGCGTTCCTGCCGCGCAGCGGCGAAATCACGTACTACAACGCCAACTACGTGCAGGCGCTCAACGACGCAGCCGGCATCGCGCAACTGCTCGGCCACACCGCCGACGCGAACCGCTGGACCCAGCGCGCCACGACCGTCGCAGCGGCGATCAATACCCTGCTGTGGGACGCAGCCGCGGGCGCCTACCTCGACTCCGCCACCGGTCCGGTCCGGCACGCGCAGGACGGCAACGCGATCGCCATCACCGCAGGCGTCGCCGACGCCACCCGCGCGACTTCGGCGCTCGCCCACCTGGACGCGACCACGAAGCTGCCCTACGGCAACGCGTTCATGGACAACGACACGCTCGACGGTGTCTCCGACGCCTCGCAGCGGGTCTACGCGTTCACGTCTTACCCCGAGCTGGTGGCCCGCTTCGAATCAGGCGCGGCAGACTCGGCGATCGACCAGATCAAGCGCACGTACGGCTGGATGTACACGAACGACCCCGGCATCACCGCCTGGGAAGGCATCGGCCCGGACGGCGTGCCCTACGAGGGCGGCTTCACCAGCATGGCGCACGGCTGGTCGACCGGAGTGCTGCCCGCGCTCACCAACGAATTGCTCGGCGCGGCTCCCACCGGCCCCGGATTCGCGACGTGGGTCGTGCGCCCGCACCCCGGCACCGTGACGTGGGCTCGCGGCCAGGTGCCGACCCCGCACGGTCCGCTCGTCGTGCGCTGGGCGGTCGGCGCAAAGCACGGCGCGCCGTCGTTCACCCTGCAGGTCACCGCGCCGACCGGAACCAGCGGACAGGTCGCGGTACCGGCTCCGTCAGGCAGCACCACGGTGACGGTGCACGTAGACGGGCACGTGGTCCTGAAAGGCGCCAAGTCAACGGCCTACAACGCACGGATAGTCGACGGCTACATCCTCCTCGACGACATCGGCGCCGGAAAGCACAGCATCACCGTCGAGTCCTGATCGAATCCTGATCTAGGACGCACGCCCACACGGACTTACGTCGGAGCCCGCCATGACCAACCCTGGCCATGGCGGGCTCCGACGCGACACTTACACCTACACCTGTACCTATACCTCTACCAGCATCACTGGACGTAGCAGGTCTTGACCGTCCCGACCGCCGGGTCTCCGAACACTGTGTTGTTGCATGCCGCACTGCCGCTGAAGATCCCGTACACATACTGCCCGTTCGCGCCGTACGCGACCTCGTGGCTGCCGCTGAACGAGCAGGTGCCGTTCTCCGCGGAGCAGCTGGTCCACGTGGTGAACGTCGGCGGCGGGCCCACGACGTAGCAGGACTTAACTGTCCCGACCGCCGGATCTCCGAACACTGCGTTACTGCACGCGGTACCGCCTCCGGCCAGGGTGGCGTAGTTGTAGCTGCCGTTCGCGCCGAAGGCCACGGTCATCACCCCGCCGTACGAGCACGTCCCGTTCTCGCTCGCGCACGAAGTCCACACGTTGCTCGGTGGCGGCGCCGTCTCCACGTAACACGACTTCACGACTCCGGTGTCGGGGTCTCCGAACACCCCGTCAGTACACGAAGTCGCGCTGCTCGTACCCACGTAGTTGAACCGGCCGCCCGCACCGAAGGCGATCACCGAGGCGCCGCTGACGGCGCACGTACCGCCTTCGTCGGCGCAGTGCGACCAGGTTCCCGGCAGGGACTGGTAGGTCGTGCCGATCGAGCCGCCCGCGGTGTAGGCCGCCACGTAGTCCACGCTCATGGTCCCGCCCGAGGAGGTCGAGCCGGTGGGCGTGGTGCAGCCGCAGGCGGCGTTCGGGAAGTTTCCGCCCATCGCCAGGTCGAAGATGATCGACAGGTTGTGGTCGAAGGCAGCCTGCCAGGTGCTCGCGCCGACCTGGCTCTCGGAGACGGAGAAGTACGCGCCGCCGTCGAGGTAGAAGGTGACGGACTCGTTCGAGGTGTCGGTCCGGTCGAGGATCATCGAGTACGTATGGAAGCCGGACTGGCAGCCGCCGCAGGCGCGCAGCCCGCTGGTGAGGCCGGTGCCCTCGTTGCACACGCCGCCCGGGTAGACCCCGCAGTGGATGGTGCCCGACACCTCGGACAGTGCATTGACATCCTCCATGATGTCGATCTCGCCGTTTTCGGGCCACTGGCCGGGCCCGAGCATCCAGAACGCGGGCCAGTAGCCCAGCCCACTGGCCGGACTCGGCTGTTGAATCGATGCAATAACCTCGAGCTTGCCACCCGCCGGGGCGCCGACGTTCGCGGTGTTCGTCTGGATCCGGCCGGAGGTCCAGGAACTGCCCGAGCCGAGGGCGGTGATGTCGAGGTTGCCGTTGCCGTCCAAATGCGTGTTGGCGGTCGAGTTGGTCATCGTCTCGATCTCGCCGGTGCCGAAGGTGGAGCCGGCGCCCGTGTCGAACATCCAGTTGCCCGACGCCGGGGCGGTGCCGGCCGACCCGTTGAAGTCATCGCTGAAGACGGTCGACCAGCCGGACGGCGCCCCTGGCTCAGCCGCCGCGGCGGTCGAGGCCACGCCGCCGACGTAGAGCACGCTGCTGAGCGCTGCGAGGGTTGCGATCCAGATCAGGCGCATGCTCCTGCGCTTGGGCCCGGGACGCGGGAATCGATGTGGCGGCACGACGGCATGGTGCGATCCGAACATGGTCCGACCTTCCGGGGAAAGCCTGCGGCGCCCGGGAGCGGAACTGACGGCGGCCGGGCGCGGGCAGGAACGCGAACTCGTGGTGGAGACCGCGACCGGGGCGGCACGCGGCCGCCGCGATTCAGGTCAGGGTTCGGCTGTCCACGCCATGACAACCGAGTGTGAGAGTGCTGTGGCGGCCGCGCGTCCGGTCCGGGATCGCTGTTCGTAAACGCTTCCGGGCGGCGTCCGTCATCGTAGCTACCCGCCCCACCCGCGTCAATGAAACGTTCGAACATCACCTGTCCAGCGATCCACCGCCTGATCCGCGGCGCTCACACCCGTAGCCTCAACCCTTCCCGAAGGGGCGGTGACGACTAGCCCTGACACTGTCCGATCGGGCGTATCCGGCCTGCGATCAGACCGGCAGGATGCTGAGGAAACGGGCACAGCGGGCGAGGCACGGGAGAGGCGATCGTGAGCGGTGATTTTCCCACCGATCCGGGTCCGGCAGGTGGGACGGGCCCCGATACGCCACGGCCGCCCGGTCAGCGGGTCCCCGACCTCCCTCCGCAGAGCCCTGACCCGGAGCCCGTGCCCGACCCGCCCGCCTCTCCACCTCAGCCCGGACCGGGCCCCGATGTGGACCCCGGCGCGCCATCCACTCTGCGCAGCCCGGGTGTGGAGCCGCCACCCGAGCCGGTCCCGGTGTCGGAGGTGCCGCCGACGTTGCCGACCGGTGTGCCGCCCGCCACCCCCGATCCGGTACCGGCTCCGACGCCGGCCAGTCCGGCACCTGCGCCGACCCCGGCACCGGACCCGGGCGGCGAGGCTCCGACGCTGCGCAGTCCGGGAACCGAGCCGGCGGCCGAGGCGGGCGAAACGGCTGCTGAAGCTGGGGAGGGCGCGGAAGCAGCCGAGGCCGCCGAGACGGTCACGACCGTGGCCGAGGCCGGTGAGGCGGCGGAGGCCGCGGAGGCGGGGATGACCGTCGCCGAGGGTTTCACCGCGTTCGGCGAAGGCCTGCTGGGCGTCGAGGCCGCCGGCGGGGCCGAGGCCGAACTGGCCACCGGCCCGGCAGGCTGGGCCGTCGGCGTCGGGGCGCTGGCGGTCGCCGGAGCCGCGATCGGCATCGGCTACCTGCTCTCAGACGACAGTTCCGACAGCACCCAAAGCTCCCCCGCCGATGCCGGTGACGGTTCCGGTGCTGATGACGACGGCGCCGGAGCCAGCAGCGCCGCCTCAAACGCCGACAGCTCAGGCGGCGGATACGACACGTCCGACGCAGGCAGCTACGATGCGGGCGGCGGCGACTCAGGCGGCGATGACTCGGGCGGCTACGACGACACCGGCGGCGACCAGTAACACAGCGCCTGTTCAAGACGGCGTCATTCAGCCATCTGCGCTACTTCGTGTATCCCGTCACCTTGGCGATCCGCTCGACGAACATCGGCCCGTCGCAGTTGACCCCGTGCGGGCCGGTGCTCAGCGCCGACGCCCCTTCGGCAGTGACAGGGTCACGAAAAGCGGCCACAGCGCCTGTCCCCCGGCCAGGACCCGCTCCGCGAGTCCGACGCGGGTGCCGGTGTTCAGGGCGACGGTGAACCAGGCCGCCAGTCCGGCCAACAGCACCGTGGCACTCACCGCCACCGCGGGCCGCAGCCCGACCGGCACGTCGGCCCCCCGCCTCAACGCCAGCGCCGGCCACAACGACAGGGCAGCGAAGGCGACCCCGGCCGCCACCGCGTGTTGCGGCGACGTGCCGACCTCAGGCAGCGGAAAGGCGGCCACCAACACCGTCGCGACCCCGCCAACGGCCAAGGTCAGCCGCCCCGATGGCGCGGCGGCCCGCAGACCCAGCGCGGTCACCGCGTGGCACACCCCCAGACCCGCGAGCGCGACGGTCATCACCCACCGGTCGGTGGCGCCGCGCGCGGCCAGGGCACTGATGGTCGCGACGAGCGGGTCGTAGCCGGGCGGCTGGCGTGCGGCGGCCAGCGTCCATCCGCCGATCAAGAGCACCGGCGCGCAACCAGCAGACAGCACAGCCCACCAGGGCACAGGACGCACGAGAGGCACGGGACGCATGGGCCCACGCTATGCGCTGCTGTGCCGCGGCCCCGCGCAACAAGCCGCTGCCCACGAACGCGACGCCGGACTTGCCGCGCCGTTCAGTCCTTGCGGCCGACAGCAGCCAGCAGGTTGTAGCGGCTCACATCTCCACCCAGCGGATCCTGGTCGGCATGCGGCTCCGGGCGCCAGAGGATGACGTCGACCAGGCCGGGCGACAGCAGTTCGTAGCCGTCGAGCAGCCCGTGGATGTCGGTCCGGCCGCGGAAGTTCATCGTGTGGCTGGCGCGGCTGTACACGTTCTCGGCCTGCCGCATGGTCTCCGGATGGTAGTCGTGGGTGGCGTGGCTCATCACCAGGTGCGAGCCCGCCGGGGTGGCGTCCCGGTACGCGGCCACCACGGCGATCGGATCGTCGACATCGGGCACGAAGTGCAGCACCGCGACCATCAGCACCGCCACCGGGCGGCTGAGGTCCAGGTGCCGCGCCACCACGTCGCTCTCCAGCACCGAGCCCGGGTCGCGCAGGTCCGCGTGCAGGATCGAGGCGTTCGGGACCTCGTCCAGCATCGCCGCGCTGTGCGCGACCGTGACCGGGTCCGCGTCCACGTAGACCACCCGCGCCGACCGGTTGATCCCCTGGGCGATCTCGTGCACGTTCCCGCTGGTCGGGATGCCCGAACCGAGGTCCAGGAACTGGTCGATCCCGACCTCCCCGGCCAGGTGGGTCACCGCGCGCCGCAGATAGTGGCGGTTCGCCCGGGAGATGTACGGCATGTCCGGGAGCACCTTCATGTACTGCTCGGCCAGTTCCCGGTCCGCCGCGAAGTTGTGCGAGCCGCCGAGGTAGTAGTCGTACATCCGCGCGGCTGACGGAGTGTCGATGTCGATGTCGTCCGGCGCCCACGCGGGACGGTGATGGTTGATCACGGTCTCCACCCCTTTCCCCGCGGCCGCCGCGAAGCACGGCTGCCCCGTGACATCATAGTCACGGGATGTGAGCATAGTGGCGGTCGCGCCGTGTTCCCAAGCCGTGATGTACGTGCGTGTCTTACGGCACGGCTTCGGGCCGGCTACGGCAGGGTGTCGCGCCGGTGTGTGAGACCGAGGGCGGGCCGGGTGTCCGGCACGTCGGGTCCGAGAATCCAGGAGCCCGCCGAGCCGTTCGGGACGGCGCTCGCGGCCGGCCGGGCGCCGGACGAACCACCGCCGGCCGGCTCGTCAGGCAGCCAGGCGTGCGGGTCCTCGGTCAGCCCGAGCAGGTAGGTGACCGAGCAGTCCAGCGCGCAGGCGAGGTCGGGCAGCAAGCCGAGGTCGAGTCCCCGGCCGTTCTCCATCGAGCTGAGCGCCCGGTTGGTGGTCTGCGCACCGCGCTGCCGGAGCCGGTCGACGACGTCGACCTGCGTGAGCGCGAGCATGCGGCGGCGCTCACGCAGCCGCCGGGCACAGGTCCAGTGCCGTTCACGGGTCCCGTCGTCATAAGTCACTGTCACAGCCCACCATCGCGCCGTCACCTGCCGCCCGTGCGGCCGTACGATCAGTGTTCGTCGCACTCGCAAATCGGTCAATCCCGCACTCGGTGGATCAGCCGGGTCCGTCGGCGACCGCGTCCGGCATCTCGGCGAGCGGGTAGATCTCGTAGCGGGAGAAGTTGTAGACCGGCGACTGCCCGAGCAGCCGTTCGAGCTCCTCGTGCGAGCCCACGTCGTAGATCCACGCGCCGCCGTGCTGGCCGACCAGGTGGTAGCGGCCGACGACGGCCCCGCTGCGCTCCAGCGGCGCCGCGTACGCGGGCATCCGGGCCACCGCCGAAGCCATCTCGCGGGAGAGCAGCGACAGCTCGATCCGCCACAGCACCAGGTACTTCACGGGCGCTCCCCGTCCGGCTCCGTCAAACACGCCTCGGCTTGTATACCCGCACGCTAGATCCGTGACGGCCGCACGTCCACCCGCCGCGGGTCGCACGGCGTGGAAGAATTCGCGGATTTCCGGAATCGAGGAATGGCGGGTCGGTAAATTCAGCGAAAGAACGACCGCCGTAAATATCCAAGCAGAATCTCCAGGCATAGGGAAAAGCCATCTGACCTGGCCAGATGCAAGCATCCAACACGCCCACCGCTTCCAGTTGATAGGCATTCAAAGCAGAGGTACGCTCGTTTCATTCACGCGCGGCTATGTATTTTCGGGGCGTTCACCGCCCATTCCCCGTTCCTCCGCCCGTCCGGCCCAGCGCCGCGAGGAGGTGGCCCGGCATGGCCACAGCCGTACAGCCCGAGTCCACGACGTCCGCGTCGGCGCCGCCGCCTGAGGCCGCGGAACCGGTGCTCCACATCCTCTGGATGAACGGGGGGCTCGGCTGCGACGGAGACTCCGTCGCGCTGACCGCGGCCACCCAGCCGAGCATCGAGGAGATCGTGCTCGGCGCGCTGCCCGGCCTGCCGCAGGTCGCGGTGCACTGGCCGCTGATCGACTTCGAGTGCGGCCCGGAGCAGGGCGCGGACAACTTCATCGAGTGGTGGCACAAGGCGGACCGCGGCGAGCTCGAGCCGTTCGTGCTGGTCGTCGAGGGCTCGATCCCGAACGAGGCGATCAAGGACGAGGGCTACTGGTGCGGCTTCGGCAACAACCCGGCCACCAACCAGCCGATGACCACCAGCGAGTGGCTGGACCGGCTGGCGCCCAAGGCCACCTGCGTCCTCGCGGTCGGCACCTGCGCCACCTACGGCGGCATCCACGCGATGGCGGGTAACCCGACCGGCGCAATGGGCGTGCCCGACTACCTCGGCTGGGACTGGCGCTCGAAGGCCGGCATCCCGATCGTGTGCGTGCCCGGCTGCCCGACCCACCCGGACAACCTCTCCGAGACGATTCTCTACCTGCTCTACCAGGTCGCGGGCCAGGCCCCGATGATCCCGCTGGACGAGGCGCTGCGGCCGACCTGGCTGTTCGGCGCGACCGTGCACGAGGGCTGCGATCGCGCCGGGTACTACGAGCAGGGCCAGTTCGCCAAGGAGTACGGCTCGCCGAAGTGCCTGGTCAAGCTCGGCTGCTGGGGCCCGGTGGTCAAGTGCAACGTGCCCAAGCGCGGCTGGATCAACGGGGTCGGCGGCTGCCCGAACGTCGGCGGCATCTGCATCGCCTGCACGATGCCGGGCTTCCCGGACAAGTTCATGCCCTTCATGGACGAGCCGCCGGGGGCCAGGGTCTCCGCGGCCGCCTCCGGCCTGTACGGCACGGTCATCCGCACGCTGCGCGGCTTCACCGCCAAGACCGCCGACAAGGAGCCCAAGTGGCGCAAGAAGGGCCCCGAACTGCTCACCGGCTACCGCAAGCCCTGGTGACCCGCACATCCTGACACGCGCTCTAGGCAACAGCTTGAGGGAACACAGGGAGATGGGATCGACGTTGACATCCTCCTCTCCCTAAAGGGAGGGGATTCCAGCCCTCGCGGGTTGGGTTTCCTGCTTCACTGCCGACTGCCCGCCCGGAGGTCTCCGTTGAGGTCTTACACCGGCTCCACAGACCAACACGGCGAGCCCCGCCGCTTCGATGTTCTTCGCCGCGTTCACGTCCCGGTCGTGCACAGCCGCGCAGCGCGGACACGTCCACTCCCGCACGCTCAACGCCAGCTTGGGCACGACGTGCCCGCACGCCGAGCAGGTCTTGCTCGACGGGTGGAACCGGTCGATCACCACCAGGTCCCGGCCGTACCACGCGCACTTGTACGCCAACTGCTCCCGCAACTCGGACCACGCCGCGTCGGAGATCGCGCGGGCCAGACTGCGGTTCTTCACCATGCCGCGCACGTGCAGATCCTCGATCACGATCGCTTGAGTCTCGCGAACGAGCCGAGTGGTCAACTGGTGCAGGTGATCCCGCCTGCGGTCGGTGATCCGGGCGTGCACGCGGGCGACCTTCACCCGCGCCCGCTCCCGGTTCGCCGAGCCCTTCTGCTTGCGCGCCAGTTCCCGCTGCGCCCTGGCGAGGGTGGCGCGTTCGCGCTGCTCGTGCCTCGGGTTGGCGATCTTCTCGCCGGTGGAGAGGGTGAGCAGGCTGGTGATCCCGGCGTCGATCCCGACCACCGGGTTCGGCGCGGCGGGCAGCGCCGTGACGCGCGGATCCTCGCACAGCATGGACACGAACCAGCGCCCTGCGCTGTCGCGCGAGACAGTGACCGTGGACGGCTCGCAGCCTTGGGGCAGCGGCCGCGACCACACGACGTCCAAGGGCTCACGCATCTTCGCGAGAGTCAACTGGCCGTCCCGGAACGTGAAGGCGGAACGGGTGTACTCCGCCGAGCACCTGGACTTCTTGCGCGACTTGAACCGCGGGTACTTCGCCCGCTTCGCCCAGAAGCCCGCGAATGCGCCCTGCAGATGCCGCAGCGCCTGCTGCAACGGCACACAGGACACCTCGTTCAGAAACGCGAGATCCTCGCGCTGCTTCCACCCGGTCAGCAACGCCGAACTCTCCGCGTAGCCGACCCGGCGCGAGTCCTGGAGCCAGGCCGCGCTGCGCGCCTCCAGGGCCTTGTTGTACACCAGGCGCACACAGCCGAACGTGCGGCCGAGTCCGACCGCCTGCTCGTCCGTGGGATAGAAGCGGAACTTCATAGCCCGCTTCACAACAACCTGTGCCATGCCCCACACGATATCGAATACATGTGCGAGAAAGAGGACGACATGCCGAACCGCACGGGCCTCCTGCCCGCCCTGAAGGACGGGGTCTACGCCCCTGATCGACGATGACGACGTCCCAGGACAGCCGGATCGTGGAGATGAACTGGGATCCGGTCACCCGGATCGTGGGCAGCCTCGGGATCTACACGAAGATCGACTTCGCCCAGAAGCGGGTCGTGGAGTGCCACAGCACCTCGTCGATCTTCCGCGGCTACAGCATCTTCATGAAGGGCAAGGACCCGCGCGACGCGCACTTCATCACCAGCCGCATCTGCGGGATCTGCGGCGACAACCACGCCACCTGCTCGGTCTACGCGCAGAACATGGCCTACGGCGTGCGGCCCCCGCACCTGGGCGAGTGGATCATCAACCTCGGCGAGGCCGCCGAGTACATGTTCGACCACAACATCTTCCAGGAGAACCTGGTCGGGGTGGACTTCTGCGAGAAGATGGTCGCCGAGACCAACCCCGGCGTCCTGGAGCTGGCCAACCGCACCGAGTGCCCGCACGCCGCCGACCACGGCTACCGCACCATCGGCGACATCATGCGCTCGCTCAACCCGCTGGAGGGCGAGTTCTACCGGGAGGCGCTGCAGGTCTCGCGGATGACGCGGGAGATGTTCTGCCTGATGGAGGGGCGGCACGTGCACCCCTCCACGCTCTACCCCGGCGGGGTCGGCACGGTCGCGACCGTGCAGCTGTTCACCGACTACCTCACCCGGCTGATGCGCTACGTGGAGTTCATGAAGCGCGTGGTGCCGATGCACGACGACCTGTTCGACTTCTTCTACGAGGCGCTGCCCGGCTACGAGGAGGTCGGCCGCCGCCGGGTCCAGCTGATCTGCTGGGGCTCGCTCAACGACCCGGAGTACTGCGACTTCGAGTACCGGCACATGGCGGACTGGGGCCGCAAGATGTTCGTCAGCCCCGGCGTCGTCGTGGACGGCAAGCTGGTCACCAACAACCTGGTCGACATCAACCTGGGCATCAGGATCCTGCTGGGGCACTCGTTCTACGAGGACTGGGCGGACAAGGACAAGTTCGTCACCCACGACGCGCTCGGCAACCCGGTGGACCAGCGGCACCCCTGGAATCAGCACACGATCCCCCGCCCCGCCAAGCGCGACTTCGACGACAAGTACAGCTGGACCATGTCCCCGCGCTGGTTCGACGGCAAGGACTACCTGGCCTGCGACACCGGCGGCGGTCCGATCGCCCGGCTGTGGGCCACCGCGCTCGGCGGCCTGGTCGACATCGGCGGGTACGTGAAGTCCACCGGGCACAGCGTGCAGATCAACCTGCCGCGCACGATGAGCAGGCCCGAGGTCAGCTTCGAGTGGAAGATCCCGCAGTGGAGCAACGCCATCGAGCGTGACCGGGCCCGCACCTACTTCCAGGCCTACTGCGCCGCCGCCGCGGTGTACTTCGTGGAGAAGGCGCTGGCCGAGATCCGGGCCGGGCGCACCAAGACCTGGGAGCCGTTCACGGTGCCCGAGAACGCGGAGAGCGTCGGCTTCACCGAGGCCGTGCGCGGCGTGCTCTCGCACCACATGGTGATCCGGGACGGCAAGATCGCCAACTACCACCCGTATCCGCCGACGCCGTGGAACGGCAGCGTGCGCGACACCTTCGGCACCCCCGGACCCTACGAAGACGCGGTGCAGAACACGCCGATCTTCGAGGAGAACCCGCCGGAGAACTTCAAGGGCATCGACATCATGCGCGCGGTCCGCAGCTTCGACCCGTGCCTGCCCTGCGGCGTGCACATGTACCTCGGCGACGGGCGGGTGCTCGAGAAGATGCACACGCCCGGCATGGTCACCCTGGCCACCTGACCGACGCCTCGCCGCGGCGAGAGAGAGGCGCAGCCGGATGACGACCGGAGTGCGTGAAGCGGGAGCCCGTGTCGAGGAGCTGCTCGGCGGGCTGCAGACGGGGCCGGCCAAGGCCGCCGCCGAGGAACTGGTGAGCGTGCTGGTCGACCTGTACGGCGAGGGTCTCGCGCGCACGGTCGCGGTGGTCCGCGACGGCGCGCCCGAGCTGCTCGACAAGCTCGCCGCGGATCCACTGGTGGAGAGCCTGCTGCTGTTGCACGGGCTGCATCCGCTGGACGCCGACGCCAGGGTGCAGCGCGCCCTGGACCGGGTAAGGCCCTACCTGGGCTCGCACGCCGGCGGCGTCGAGTATCTGGGCATTGACGAGGCGGGCGTGGCGCACCTGCGGCTGGCAGGGAGCTGCGACGGCTGCCCGTCCTCGGCGCTCACCGTGCAGCTGGCCATCGAGGGCGCCGTGCAGGACGCCGCGCCCGAGGTCACCGCAATCGAGGTCGAGGGCGTCACCACGGCGCCGGAGCCGGCGCTGCTGCAGATCGGCTTCGGACCGCCCGGAGCAGATGCGCACTCCCCCGCTGCAGCCGCCGAATCGAGCGGGGGCGGGAGCGGCTGGACCACCCTGCCCGACTTCGGCCCGCCGACCGGCCGTCCGACGGTGATCGCCGTGGACGGCACGAGCGTGCTGGTGTGCTCGATCCGGGGCACCTTGTACGCGTACCGAGACTCCTGCGCCGCGTGCGGCGAATCGCTCGCAAAGGGGACCATGGACGGCGACCTGCTCGCCTGCCCCGCCTGCGGACGCCGGTACGACGTGCGCCTGGCTGGCAAAGGCCGTGACGACCCGTCACTGCACCTCGACCCCCTCCCGCTGCTCGCGGACAGCCGAGGCGTGCGAGTCGCCCTGCCGAAGGCCGTGGCGTCGTGACCACGCGCGCGGACACTGGTCTGCGCCGCTTCGTTGGCGGCCGCAGCCAAGCCGCCGAGGCCAGCACGGCGCAGCCGAACCCAGCCGAGCAACAACCAGAACCGGAACGCTGCGAACTGTGCGACACCCCGGTCGACTCCCGGCACGGACACGTCGTGGACCGTGAGCACCAGCGCCTGATGTGCACTTGCCGCGCCTGCTACCTGCTGTTCACCCACGAGCGCAGCACCTCGCCAGACGGCGCCGATGCGCAGCCCGCGGTCAGGTACCGCGCCGTCCCCGACCGCTACCTGCACGACCCGGAGCGCCAGCTCACCCAGGCCGACTGGGAGCGACTCCAGGTCCCGGTCGGCGCCGCCTTCTTCATCCGCGGCGTCGGCGACCGACCCGTCGCCGGGTTCTACCCGAGTCCGGCCGGGGCCACCGAGTGCCTGCTCGACCTGGCGGCCTGGTCCGAGCTGGGCGAGCGGCACCCGCTGCTCAACGCGGCCGAGGCGGAGGTCGAGGCGATCCTCATCCGGCGCAGCGAATCAGGGATCGACTGCTTCCTGGTGCCCGTCGACGCCTGCTACGAGCTGGTCGGCGCGATGCGGCTGCTCTGGCGCGGCTTCGACGGCGGCGCCGAGGCCAGGACCCGGATCGACGAGTTCTTCGACACGGTCCGGACCCGGGCCAGGCCGTTCGCGGCGGGGTCCTGACAATGGCCGAGCTGGTCTTCGACTGCGTCGGCGCTCGCAACGAGCGCTACGCCGTGGTGCCCACCCTCTCGTTGCGGCTGCGGATCAGCGAGAGTACCGGGCAGCGCATCGACACGATCGCGTTGCGCTGCCAGATCAGAATCCAGCCGCAGCTGCGGCGCTACGACGAGACCGAGGCGCGTCGGCTGCGGGACCTGTTCGGCGAGCCCGCCCGCTGGGCAGACAGCCTCAAGCCGCTGCAGCTGGCGACGGTGTCGGTGATGGTGCCCGGATTCACCGGCGGCGTCGAGGTCGATCTGCCGGTGCCCTGCACGTACGACCTCGAAGTCGCCTCGGCGCGGTACTTCGACGCCCTGGAGTCCGGCGAGATCCCACTGCTGCTGCTCTTCAGCGGCACCGTGTTTAGCACCGTCGGGGACCGTATGCAGGTCCAGCCGGTGCCGTGGAGCAAGGAGGCGGACTGCCGTGTCCCGGTGAGCGTGTGGCGCGAACTGGTGGACACTCACTTCCCGAACACCTCCTGGATCCGGGTCAGCCGCCGCACGCTCGACGCGCTCCAGGACTTCAAGTCGCGCAACGCGCTGCCCACCTGGGACAGCACCCTCGACGCGCTGCTCGAAGCGACCCGGGAGCCGACGCCGTGAACGCGCCCGAACCCAGCCCGCCCAGCGCCAACCTCCTCGACGGGGTGCGCAAGCTCGCCGACGCGATCCTGTACGAGGGCTACCTGCTCTACCCGTACCGGGCCTCAGCGCAGAAGAACCGGCAGCGCTTCCAGTTCGGCGTGCTCATGCCGCCCGGCTACGCCGATCCCTCCGAGTCCTCAGCGCTGCGACTCGAATGCGTCCTAGAAGGCCGCGAGGATACACAACTCAGTGTCCTAATCCGCTTCCTGCAACTCCAGCTTAGACAGGGCACGCGGGCCGCACCGTGGGACGAGGCCGTAGAACGCGAACTGCGCTTCACACTGCCCCTACCTGACCTCCTCGACGGCGAACGGATCCACGCCTTCCACTGCGACGGCGGCGAAGACTTCGAACAGACCCCTGAGACAGTTATCCGAATCCAGCACGTGCGCTGGGATCTGGACGGCGAGCTCCGCGCACGCGTCACCCGCCTCCCCGGTCCGTACGGGGCGCTACAGCTTCGGCTCGACGTGGCGAACACCACCGACACGCACGGAACCGTCGACCGACGCGATGACGCCCTTCGCCGTGCCCTGATTTCCGCGCACGTGGTGGTTCAAGTATCCGGCGGCGCGTTCGTCTCCATGGTCGACCCGCCGCGATGGGCGGCCGAGTACGTCGCGCAGTGCGAGAACGTCGGCGTCTGGCCGGTGCTGGCCGGGCCCGCGGACCGCCGCGACCTGCTGCTCGGCTCGCCGATCATCCTCTACGACCACGCCGAGGTGGCCCCGGAGAGCCCCGGCGCCCTCTTCGACTCCACCGAGATCGACGAGATCCTCACCCTGCGCACGCTCGCGCTGACCGACGCCGAGAAGAGCGAGGCGCGAGCCACCGATCCGCGCGCCGCCGCCGTGATCGACCGGGTCGAGGGCCTCAGCCCCGAGCTTATGGACCGGCTGCACGGCGCCATCCGCTACCTCGAGGCCGCCACCGGAACACGGCCGGAACCAGACCCCTACAACATCCCGGCACACGATGCACTGGACCTGCCCGACGAGCTGACCGTGCCCTGGTGGAACCCCGAGGCGGACAGCTCCGTCTCCCCCGAGACCGACCAGATCCTGATCGGCGGCATCGCGGTGTCGCGCGGCAGCGCGGTCCTGATGAAGCCGGGCGCGCGCCGGGCCGACGCGCAGGACCTCTTCCTGGCCGGGCGGCCCGCCCTGGTCGAGGCGGTGCTCAAGGACGTGGACGGCAACGTGCACCTAGCCGTCAGCCCGCAGGACGACCCGGACGCCGACCTGCGCGGCCAGCATGGCCGATTCCTGTACTTCGCCCCAGACGAGGTAGAACCGATCTGTCCGACCGAACCAGTCCGACCGACCGAACCGTTCGAGGTGACCTCGTGACCGGAGCCACCACGCCGACCGGCCGCGTCCTGGTAGCCGGCGTCGGCAACATCTTCCTCGGCGACGACGGCTTCGGCGTCGAGGTCGCGCGGCGGCTGGCCGAGCGACCGTTGCCACGCGAGGTGCAGGTTGCGGACGTCGGCATCCGCGGCGTGCACCTGGCCTTCGACCTGCTCGACGGGGTCGACCTGCTCGTGCTCGCGGACGCCGCGCAGCGCGGCGAGCCGCCGGGCACCGTGTCAGTGCTCGAAGTCACCGCCTCGCCGGAGTCCGGCGGCGGCGACTGGCTGATGGACGCGCACGACATGACCCCGGATGCGGTGCTCGGCCTGCTCAGCGCGCTGGGCGGCCAGGTCGGCCGGACCGTCGTGGTGGCCTGCGAACCCGCCGACCTGAGCGCAGGAATCGGGCTCAGCGGCCCGGTCGAGGCCGCGGTCGACGAGGCCGTGGGCGCGATCGAACGGATCGTGCTCGCCAGGCGTCCGGAGCATGAGTACAACAAGGAGGGCACACCATGTTGATACACGCGGTCAAGGCACTCGTCGTGGCGCTCGCAGTGACGGCGGCGGTCCAGTCGCTGCCGGACGTCAAGCGCTATCTGGAACTGCGCGCGATGTGACCTGCCAGCGGATCAGAACACGATGACTGCCGTCGACGGCAGGGAGGCGAGGCGTAACCATGTGTCTGGGACTGGTGGGCCAGATCGTCGAGTTGATGGTCGACGTGCCCGACATCGCGATCGTGGACATCGCCGGAGTGCGCCGCCCGATCAACCTGGGCCTGCTCGACGAGGGCGACCGGGTGGCCCCCGGCGGCTGGGTCCTGGTCCACATGGGTTTCGCGCTCCAAGCCATGTCCGAGGCCGAGGCCGCGGAGGCGCTCGCGGTGCTCGACGGCTACTCCGTGGAGCGGCGGGCCGACATCGGGCTGCCGCCGTGGGAAGGCACGTGGCCAGCAGGCTCGCGTCGGGGTTGAGGCGCTCAGCCGGATCTCACCCGCGCCAGTCGACCGGATGATGGCGAGGGCGCCGCCCTCATACGGCGACGCTCATTCGCGTCGACGCACCCGGAATGGGTGGGCGAAAGGGCCGTCTACGCGTGTCCCTCGTGGCGGGTCGTCCGCCGTCGGCGAAGCTATCGCGGGAATGTCGAGGGCGCACGGGCGTCTATGGTCAGGACGGGTAGGAAGCGCTACTTTCCGAGTGGCTCAATCCGCGTGTCGTTTTTTTCATCCAGGGGTTTTTATGGGGAAGAACCGCGCTGGGAGTTGTGGCATCCAGCGTAGCCGTCAAACACATAATCCCGGGATGAAACAGAGCGACACGCGGCCGGTGTCGGACGGGTAATAGCGTCCCCCGCGAAGATGGAGCACAGACGCCCGTGCTCCCTCGGCATTCCCGCGATAGCTTCGCCGACGGCGGACGACCCGCCACGAGAGACACGCGTAGACGGATTTTCCACCCCTACCCAGAGTTATCCACATACTTACTCAACCACCCCCGGAACCCTTGTGCGGCGGCTGCTGTCAGGCCTGATGTGCAGGCCGGGCGGATCTGGCGGGGTCGTGGAGGTAAAGGTCGCGCAGGACGCCGAGTTCGGCTCCGTGGTGGATCTGTTCGTCAAGTTGATGGAGCACGAGTGAGGCCTTGTCTTCCTCGGAGTAGGGGCCGGCGATTGATCCCATCGGCTCCCACCAGGAAGCCACAGGCAACTCCTGGAGCACGTCCCGCCAGAAAGCATGCGCACGGTCCAAGGCGCCAATGGCCTCGTCGGCGGTGCCTGGTGCCGGATCGTCACGCTCAAATCCGCCGGGCGGTCGCTCCACTCCCAGCCACTGCGGATTGCGCCTTCCCCCGTAGGTCTCGGTCAGGTGCCACAGCCGCCATGCGATCGTCGTGAACGGCGGGTTACCTGCGCCGGTCACCGGATGCAGGATGGCGACGGGCCGATCCGCGTCATCGGCACGATAGGTTCCGGAGCCCGTCCGGCGGATCGTACAGCAGCCGGGCACCGGCTCCCAGAAGTACTCGTCGTCGGTGAGTCCCTCGATCCTTCTCTGAGTGCGCTCATACACGTACTCGGACAATGCCATGATGTCGGCCCGGGCGTCACTCACTCGGGGGATGTTACTTGGCATGTCACGCAGCCTCCTGACCCGTGTAGCTTACGACTTCGTGTCCTGCCTGGGATTTTGTCGCGGGACCGCGAAATGCTGTCACTTGGGTGCGGAATGCGCTCCTGATTAGTGTCATCAGCGTGACAGCTGCGAATCGCTCATCTTTTCAAGAACTGCACGGCTGCTAACTTTCATCGTGTCGATCTCCCGGGAAACGGGAGGTTCAATACAACCCCATTTGCCGATACACGGCGCCAACTGTCCATGTCGCCGTGCCGCCACTCACGTGGCCGACACATTCAAAGGTAGTGTTTCGATGAAAGGCTCAGCAACCCGCGCCCTGGTGGCGATCGCCGCGCTGCTCGCGTCGTTCGCCGTCGCGTTCCCGGCCCAGGCCCAGGCCGCCACCCGCTCCGGCAATCCCTACCAGCGCGGGCCCGATCCCACCACGGCCAGCATCACCGCGGTCAACGGGCCGTTCGCGATCAGCTCGGTTGTCGTGCCCGCCGGAGTCGGCCAGGGCTTCAACGACGGCACGATCTACTACCCCACCGATACCAGCCAGGGCACCTTCGGCGCGGTCGTCGTCATGCCGGGCTTCGTCGCCCCGCAGTCGGAGATCGCCTGGTACGGGCCCCGGCTCGCCTCCCAGGGCTTCGTGGTGATGACGCTGGACAGCATCGGGTTGTTCGACTTCCCGTCCGCGCGCAGCAGCCAGGAGCTCGCCGCGGTGAACTACCTGGCCAACCAGAGCTCGGTGCGCAACGAGATCGACCCCGGCCGGCTGGCCGTCCTGGGCTGGTCGATGGGCGGCGGCGGCACCCTGGAGAGCGCCGCGGCCGATCCGGCGCTGAAGGCGGACATCGCCTTCGCTCCCTGGGATCTGACCAACGTGTCCAGCCAGATCACGGTGCCCACGCTCATCTTCGGCGCCGACGGTGACGTCGTCGCCCCGGTCAGCACCTTCGCCCAACCTTTCTACAACGGGCTGACCAACGACCCGGACAAGGCCCTGATCGTGGTCAAGAACGCCGACCACTTCACTTTCGCCAGCCCGAACACCACGGTCGCCGAGTACAGCATCGCCTGGCTCAAGCGCTTCGTGGACAACGACACCCGCTACAACCAGTTCCTCTGCCCGACTCCTAGCGACCCGACCGTTACCAGTTTCCAGGACACCTGCCCGCTGTAGAGGGGAGAGACGGCGATGGCCACCGGCCGTTGGGCGGTGGCCATCGTGTTGTGGCATCGGATCAGCGTACGACGTCGTCGGGGGCGTCCAGGAGGGCCAGTTCGTGGCGTCGAGGCAGGCCTTCCCAGTCTCCTGCGACGGTGACTGCGAAGGCGCCCATTGCCGTGGCCGAGGTCAGCCGCTGGACGGGGGGCGCGCCGGCGAGCAGTTCACTGAGATAGCCGGCGGCGAAGGCGTCCCCGGCTCCCACGGGATCGAGCGCGCGGACCGGAAGCGCTGCGCGGTGGTGGACCGTCCCCTCGATCACGGCGACGCTGCCGCGGGCGCCGAGCTTGACCAGGGCCTGCTGCGGGCCGAGTTCGGCAAGGGCGCGGGCCGCGCGCTCCGGGGTGTCGGCATCGACGACCAGCGCGGCCTCGTGCTCTCCGGCGAAGACGACGTCGGCCTGCTTGACCAGGTCGCGTAGGACGTTCGCGGCGGTCGCGCGATCCCAGAGCGCGGCGCGGTAGTTGAGGTCGAGCGAGACTGGTACGCCTGCGGACCTGGCGATTTCGACGGCTGCATGCACGGCGGCGGCCGGTGCCACGCCGAGGGCCGGGGTGATTCCGGTGACGTGCAGCACGCCGGCCGCGCGGACGCAGTCCTCGTCGATGTCCTCGGGGGCCAGTCGGGATCCGGCGCTGCCGCTGCGGTAGTAGGACACCCGCGTGACCTCCGCGGTGCGGCGGGTCTTGAGCATCAGACCGGTCGGCGCTGCATCGTCGGTCGCGTGGACGGTGACACCTTCGGCTCGTAGCTCTCGGAGGATCAGTTCGCCGATCTCGTCGCGGCCTACCCGGCCGATCCACACCGCCCGGCCGCCGAGCCTGCTCACTCCGATGGCCACGTTGGACTCGGATCCGGCGATGCTGAGCCGCAGGTCTCGGGCGTGGTGCAGCGCTCCGACGCCGACGGGGGTGAGCAGGCCCATGATCTCGCCCAGTGTCACCAGGGTGCTGCCCACGGCCTTGGCGGTCACCGGTCCCGCCTGCCGGATTCGACCGCGTCGAGTAGGCGGCGAGCCCGTTCGGCCAGCGCGGCTAGGTCCCCGCCGACGAGCGCGTCGCCGAGCAGCGGTGTGCCGACTCCTACGGCGACGGCTCCGGCCTGTAAGTACTCGGATACGTCGTCTAGCGCGACACCGCCGGTCGGCACGAGTGGCACGTCGGGCAGCGGGTCGCGTAGGCGGCGCAGGTGGCCGGGTCCGCCGGAGGCGGCCGGGAAGAGTTTCACTGCGGCGGCTCCGCCCTGCCACGCGGTCAGCACCTCGCTCGGGGTCCAGGCGCCGGGGTAGTGCGGCACGCCTCGGGCTGCGGCGACGGACTGTACGTCGGGGCAGATGGCGGGCGAGACGAGGAAGCCGGCGCCGGAGTTCAGGGCGTCTGCAGCCTGTTGCGCGGATGTCACTGTGCCAACGCCCAGTGCGACGCCGGACGGCAGGTTCTGGGCGAGTCGGGCGACGGCGTCGAGCGCGCCGGGCACGGTCAGGGTGAGTTCGATGCAGGTGATTCCGGCATCGATGAGCACTTCGGCGGCGCGCTCGACGTAGTGGGCGGTCGGGGCACGCAGAATCGCCATGACGCCGGTCTCGAGCAGTTGCGTGGTCGGCGCCAGCCGTGTGGGAGGCGGTGGTCCGGTAAGGGGGGTGGACATTGTGGTTCCTCGGGGGTCGGGTTAGAAGAAGGTGTGTACGGCGTCGATCACGCGGTCTTCGGCGTCTACGACCGGGATCACCCGCCACTTGTCGAAAGTGGTGCATGGGTGCGAGATCCCCAGACATACCAAGTCGCCTACGGACAGCGGCGCCTCGGCTGGCAGCCGCAGGAAGGCGTGCTGGTCGGCGAGCGCGGTCACCTGCCACTCGTCGGGCGCTGCGATGGGAGTTGACGAGCCGTCCGGTCGGCGCACGCGGAGCGGGATCGGCAGTCCCTGGTCGAACGCCACGTCGCGGCGGCCTGCGCCGAGTAGTGCCAGGTCGGGTTCTGGACGTGAGAGCACGTGGGCCCACAGTTCCAGCGCAGGCAGCAAGGACAGCGTGCCTGCGGCGCCGCGCTCGGCCGGGGAGAGTTCGCCGTAGAAACCGTGGTCGTGGCTGAGGTACGCGCCGCTGCGCAGTACCACGGTGGGGCGGGCGTCATCCGTCCAGTCCGCGGTCAGTTCGCGCGCGACGACGTCAAAGTAGGCGCTGCCTCCGGCTGTCAGGAGCTGTTCCGCACCGATCAGGCCTTGGTCCTGCAGGGCGGTGAAGAGTGCGCGTACTTTTCGGCAGTACTCTGCGACTGCCGTGAGCGTGTGTGCGCTGCTGTCGTGGCCTAGTCCGCCCTCGTAGCCGGCTACGCCCGCGACGCGCAGGGTGGAGGTGGCTGCGCACGCCTCGGCGATCTCGATCGCGCCTTGGATGGTGCGCACGCCGGTCCGGCCGGCTGGGTGTCCGAGTTCGATGAGCACGGGCAGTGGGCGCTGTGCTGGGTTGGCGGTGAGGGTTGCGTCGAGGATCGCTACGCCCTCGATGCTGTCGACGTAGCAGCAGGCTTCGAAGCCGGGGTCGGCGGCCAGCTCCGCCGCCAGCCAGGCGATGCCCGCCGGGTCGACCAGTTCGTTGGCCAGCAGGATGCGGGGCACTCCGAATGCGCGGTAGGTGCGTACCTGGTCGATGGTGGCCGCGGTGATGCCCCACGCGCCGGCCGCGAGTTGTGCCGCGGACAGTTGCGGGGCCATCGCGGTCTTGCCATGCGGAGCTAGTTCGACCCCTGACGTGGCGCAGTAGGCTGCCATGCCCTCGATGTTGTGGCGCAAGGCGGGCTCGCGCAGGGTCATCAGCGGGTAGGTGAATCCGGCCTCGTGCAGCGCGGGACGGTCGGCTGCCAGGCTCGCGGCCGTGACCGGACGCCGGGCGGCCAGCGCGCCGAAGCCCTTCTCGGTGGGCGGGATCGGGCGCTCGCGCAGCGCGGTGAGCGCGTGTTCCATGGCCGGGGGCAGCAGGTGGTTCACGAGGCCGCGGTCCGTTCCTGTCGGGGGGTCGGGAGTGTTGCTCGGGGGTTTTCGGGCCTCGCCCACGGCCCGCAGATCAGCGGCGTGAGCCGAGTCGGCGGGACAGCTCGGCGGCTGCCGCGACGACCAGACGGCCCAGCTCCGGGACCCGGTCCGCAGTGAGCCGGGTGGCCGGTCCGGAGATGCTCATCGCGTAACGGGCCGTCTCGGTGTGGTCGAAGATCGCCGCCGCGACGCAGCGGATTTCCGGCTCGTTCTCCACCTCGTCCACGGCGTACCCGCGCTCGCGCACGGCGGCCAGGTCGGCGCGTAGGGCGGGGCCGGTGGTCAGGGTGTTGGGGGTGCGCGGTGACAGCCCGGCGGCGATGACCCGACCAACCGCGTCGTCCCCGGCGTGGGCGAGCAGCGACTTGCCGACGCCCGTGCAGTACGCCGGCTGGCGGCTGCCGATCCGGGAGTACATCCTGACTGGCTGCGGGGTCTCGACCTTGTCGACGTAGACCACGTCGGGCAGGTCGCTGAGCACCAGGTGGGTCGTCTCGCCGGAGTCGGCCATCAGCCCGGCCAGCACACTGTGGGCCACGCCGCGCACGTCCAGCCGCTCGAGATAGGTCTGGCCGAGCTGCGCGGTGCGCCAGCCGAGCCGGTAGCGCCCAGTATCAGGGTCCTGCTCGATCAGCCGCTCCTCGGCCAGCGGGGCAAGCAGTCGCAGGAGGGTGCTCTTGTTCATCTCCAGCGCCGCCGCCAGCTCGCGCAGGTTCGGACCACCCGGCCGGGCGGGGTCCTCGGCCAGGTGCAGCAGGATGCCTAGGGCGCGCCGCAGCGAGGTCGAGTTGTTGCGGCCCGCTGCGACGTCGGCGGGAGGTGCCTTCTGCTGCACTGTCTCCTGGGACATCAGCACTCTTCTCCCCTTCGCAGCGCCCGTCCTGGCCGGGCCCCGGTGAGTTGCCCGGCGCGCAGCGCCAGTTTTCCGTTGACGAGCACGTGTTCCACGCCGTCGGCGGGTCGCCGCGGCAGTGCGTAGTCTGCCCGGTCGGCGACCGCCGCAGAGTCGAGCACGACGACGTCGGCGGCGTGTCCGGGGCGCAGCAGGCCGCGGCCGGCCAGCGCGAACCGGCGGGCGGGATGGCCGGCCAGGTGCAGCGCGGCCTGGCCCCAGGTCCAGTCCCCCAGCTCACGGGTGTGCCGCGCGAGCAGCCGGGCGAACGCGCCCCAGGCGCGCGGGTGCGGGTGGGCGCCGAGCAGGATGCCGTCGGAGCCGGCCATGTGCGCCTCGTGCCGCAGCAGGGTGCGCAGGTCCGCCTCGGTGTTGGTCGGCGGCTGCCCGAAGACGCAGCCCACGCCCAAGTCGCTCGCGGCGAGCAGTGCGCAGACCAGTTCACCGCGCGGCAACCCGGCCCGCTCGGCAGCCTCAGCTAGTGAGAGCCCTTCGCTCCAGGCCCAGTCCGGGGCCGCGACGTGCGCCAGGGTCACCCGGTCCAGCACGTCGTCGACGGCCGGGAACCACTCGGTCAGCAGGCGGCGGCGCACGGCCGGGTCGGCGAGCAGGCGCAGGGTCTCGTCGGGGTCGGCGCGCTGGAGCTCGGGCGGCAGCACCACCATCGCGAGGATGCTGCTGCCGCGCAGGTAGGGGTACGCGTCGAAGGTCAGGTCGAGGCCGTCGGCGCGCGCGCCGTCCAGCAGCGAGGTGATCATGTTCGCGGGGCCGTGCAGGTGCGAGACGTGCGCGGGGGCCCCGGAGCGGCGGGCGATATCGCAGACCTCTGCCATGCCCTGCCAGGCCCGCGCCTCGTAGCCGCGCATGTGGGTCACGTAAACTCCGCCGGCCTCGGCCACCGGCGCGCACAGCGCCGCGAGCTCGGCCGCGTCGGCGAAGCGTCCCGGGGCGTACTCCAGTCCGGTGGAAAGGCCCACCGCGCCGTCCTCCAGTGCCCGCTCGACCAGACGCCGCATGGCCGAGAGCTGATCCGCATCGGCCTCGGTCTCGGCGAAGCCCATCACCTCGGCCCGGATGGTGCCCGCGGGAGCGAGGTAGGCGACGTTGAGCGCGGTCGCCCGGTCGTAGTGCGCGAGCAGGTCGGCGACGGTGCACCCTTCGGCCAGTTCGGCCGGGCACGTGCCGTTGACCGCGCCGAAGTAGCGCTCCACGAAGCGGATGGTGCGCAGGGACGCCGGGGCGAAGGACAGCCCGTCCTGGCCGAGAATCAGGGTCGTGACTCCCTGACGCAGCGCGGCGAGCTGGGTGTCCTCGGTGGCGGCGGAGGCGTCCGCGTGCACGTGCGCGTCGATGAACCCCGGCATGAGGTAGCGGCCGGTCACGTCGAGCTCGGTGGCGGCCGTGGCCGTGCCGAACCCCTGCCTCCCGACGGCGGCGATCCGCCCCTGACGCACCGCCAGATCGGCACGGAAAGGCGGCGCACCGGTGCCGTCCACCACCCAGCCGCCACGAAGCAGCACGTCAAAGCCCGTACCGAACGTCACTTCCGCTCTCCGCCTTCCTGCGTCGCGTGGCCACAGCGTCAACTCCCGAATGGTTCCAGGTCTTGACACTGCGAACACACTGGCACTGGAGGACATAAAATGCAAGATGGTGTGTTGCATAGCAAAATTTGCTGCGGGCGCGGGGCACTGTGGTGGCCCTCAGGTGAGGCGGACGCTGCGGCGACTTGTCCGTCTCACGCGGACACTTGCGAAGTTGTCCGCGTGAGACGGACGCGTGTGAACTTGTCCGGCCGGTGCGCTTTCTACCAACGGAACGAAGAGAAGGACCTCAGGTACGCGGCAGTGGGTGAGCCGACGCCGGTCGAGTCGTCGAAGCCGCGCACGGCGTGCACGAGGTCGTCCTGGCCCATCGTGCGCAGGGCCGGGTTGGCCTCGCCGTTGCGGACTACGGCGAGTGTCGTGTTGGGACCGAGCGGGTGGTCGGTCACGTCGCGGAACAGGCCGAACTTCGCGCGGGCGTAGATCTCCGGGTTGGCGAAGCCGATCGGACGCCCGCGCTGGGCCTGCTGCGCGTCGGCCTGGATGCCCGCGAGGGTCGGGCAGGCCAGGCTGGTTCCGCCGATCCGCAGCTCCGCGTAGCCGGTGGTTCCGTCGGGCAGCGTCTGGGTGTACCCCTCCAGGAAACCGGTGGACGGGTCCCCATACGCGGAGATGTCCGGCTCGACGCGCTTGGGACTGGTCGAGGCGCCGCTGAGCAGGTGGGTGGACAGCGAGCGGGGCACGACTCCGCGCTGGTACCAGGGCTCTGCGAAGTCCTCGCTGGTGCCGCCGCCACCGCCGTAGAGGTAGGCGCCGGGCGGGCTGGTCCAGCCGGTACGCGTCGCGTTGAGGCTGGTGCTGGCCGTCTGCCAGCCGGTCTCCCAGACGTAGCCGCCGTTCTTGCCGATCGCGATGCTGGTGCCGCCGACCGAGGTCACCCACGCGTCAGAGCTCGGGTAGTCCACCTGCGCCCGGGCCGAGCCCTCGTTCGCGCCGCACGTGGTCGCCGGGTCGTCGGATCCGCAGTCGCCGGTGGAGAAGTAGAACCCGATGCCCTCGATCGCGCCCTGCTCGAAGACCTGCTCGTACGCCGCGATCAGCGTCGGGTCCATGTCACTCACGGTGCCGTCGGGGTTCAGGGTGTGCATGAGCTCGCCCCACGAGTTGGAGACCATGTCGGCCAGGCGGTGGTCGACGATCAGCGTGAGCGAGTCGAGCAAGCCGCCGTTGGGCGCGAAGCCGCCGCCCGAGGTGTCGAAGCACGAGTTCGCGCCGACGTAGAGCACGTTCGCGTCGGGCGCGAGTCCATGTACGGACTCGACGTCCAGCGCCTCCTCGCCGGACCAGCTGCCGCACTGGTTTTGATCAGTCCACTGAGATGGCGTCACGATCTGCCGGTACTGGCCGGGCCGGAACGCCTTGTCGCCGTGCCGGACCGAGTTTTCGTTGGCGTCGGCGAGCATCGTCGGCAGGCCGTACGCGTCGACGACCGCGACGGTCACGCCCTTGCCGGTCAGGCCCGTCGAGGCGACGCCGTAGGCGCTGCGCACCTGGCTGGCTGTGTAGCCGCAGACGGCCCATGGCACGGTGGAGCCGTAGGCGGTCGGGAGGTCGGTCGCGGTGAGCTGGCCGTGATAGGTCGAGCATGGCAGTGCCGTGAGGTAGGGCACAGTGCTGGATGACGATGTGGATGTGGGCGTGGATACGGAAGTGGACGTGGGGCTTGTCACGGTGGCCGCGGTGGTCGCGTCCGAGACGTTGTCCGGCTTGTCGGACGTGGACGTGCTCGAGAGGCCGATGACGCCGAGGACGGCTGCTCCGACGCCAGCGGGAATCTTCGCGTCGGAACTCGGGGCCCGCTGCGTGGATTTGCCGACGGCGTACTGGTGGAACGAGGTGCCGAAGGCGGCGCCGGCCGCGGCCACGGTGCCGCGTACCTCGAGGTAGTGGTCTGTGACACTCGCGATGCTCAGCCCGGCGGAGGTCAGCCAGGTCTCGACCGAAGAGACCTGGCCCGCGCTCGGCCCGAACCTGGACTGGATCTGGGCCGCGGTCAGATAGCGCCCGTACGCAGAGCTCTGCGGGTCGGACACGGCCTGCGCGTACGCCGCGAGGCCCTGCGCGTCGCGGCCGGCGAGGTACACCCGCAGGTCGAGCTGCGCACCGGACGGGGTGGCGCCCCGGTCGGCGGACGGCGTGGCCCAGGCGGGCTTCGACCCGGTCAGCGCCGTCGCGGCGGCTGCCTGCGCCGTGGTGCCTGCCGAGAGGAACGAGGCGGTCAGCGGTAGCAGGGTCGCGGCGGCCGCGACCGTGCGCCAGCGCGGCCTTCGGGGCGTCGTACGCGGAGCGTCGGGTCGTTTCGCCACTTGCGGGCCTCCCCCTGGAGAGCTCGGGCGCCGATACCGGATGACGCCCGGTGCCGCGAGCGGGGGCAGCGCGTGGCGGCCCCGCCAGAACACCTGTCCGAAAATGCGTCAAGCCATAACCATGCAGGCGCAAAGGAACCGTCATGTGGCGACGTCATAAGGCCTGGTGCGCTGTGACCAGGCACAACCGGCCCCGGCGGGGTACCCCGGGCGTCCTACGCGAGGGTTGACCGCGGTCGGGATCGCATTCATCGTGCCCTGTGGGGGCCTTAACCCACAGACCCCTGATTCACCCCGTGCGTCGACCCAACCGGGAGCACCCATGGATCACACTCGCCTCCGCCACCGCGGAAAGGCCCTCAAGCTACTCGCCACCTGCGCCACCCTCAGCCTCGCCGTGCTCGGCATGGCCGGCACCGCCTCGGCGAGCTCGGTCATCAGGGCGACGCAGGTTGCATCGCAGTCCGCGTCGCAGTCCTCGACGACCAGCGCCTCGGCCCAGGCCTTCGGCTGCAACGCGGCCACCAAGCCCGGGGTGATGCACTGCCTCGGCTACGTCGGGAAGCGCACCGCGCGCGGCAGCGCCGTCCCGCGGCCGCAGACCACCGGCAGCCCGACGAGCGTCGGCTACGTCCCGTCGCAGCTGCGCTCGGCCTACAACCTGACCGTGAGCGGGAGCAGCACCGAGACGGTGGCCATCGTCGACGCGTTCGACGACCCGAACGCCGCCGCCGACCTGGCGGTCTACCGCAGCGCGTACAGCCTGCCCGCGTGCACGGTGGCGAACGGTTGCTTCAAGAAGGTCAACGAGAGCGGGTCCACCACTTCGCTGCCGTCGACGGACTACGGCTGGGCCGAAGAGGAGTCGCTGGACCTCGACATGGTGTCCGCGATCTGCCCGAACTGCCACATCCTGCTGGTCGAGGCCTCCTCCGCGACCACCGCCGACCTGGGCGCGGCCGAGAACACGGCCGCGGCGACCAGTGGCGTCGTGGCGATCTCGAACAGTTGGGGCGGGAGTGAGGACTCGACGATCACCGCCGCCGACACCAGCTACTTCAACCACTCCGGCGTCGCGATCACGGCCAGCTCCGGCGACGGCGGCTACGGCGTGATCTGGCCGGCCTCGTCGCAGTACGTGACCGCGGTCGGCGGCACCAGCCTGTCCACGGCCTCGAACTCGCGCGGCTGGACCGAGAGCGTGTGGTCGACCTCGTCCACCGAGGGCACCGGCTCCGGCTGCTCGGCCTACGAGACCAAGCCGTCCTGGCAGGCCGACACCGGATGCGCGAAGCGGACCGTCGCCGACGTGTCCGCCGTGGCCGACCCGGCGACCGGCGTCGCCGTGTACGACACCTACAACAGCTGCGGCAGCAGTTCCTGGTGCGACTTCCTGCTCGCCCTCGGACTGGCCAGCGGGGCGGACGGCTGGGTCGAGGTCGGCGGCACCAGCGCCTCCTCGCCGATCGTCGCGTCCGTATACGCGCTCGCGGGCAACACGTCATCGATCACGTACGGTTCGTACCCGTACAGCCACACCTCGTCGCTGAACGACGTCACCTCGGGTTCCACGGCGACGTGCAGCCCGGCCTACCTGTGCACCGCAGAGGTCGGATACGACGGCCCGACCGGGCTGGGGACGCCGAACGGCACCGGGGCGTTCTGAGGGATGAGCTGAGGGCCGAAACATAGATCTGCCCCGACCAGGGCCGAGATTCCGGAATCGGATCCGCGGTCCTGGTCGGGGTAGATCGTTGTACGGGCGTTGTCAGCTTGCGTCGACGCCCTTGGCCTGGTTGCGCCGGCGCAGGTAGACCACGCCGCCGGTGACGGCCATCGCCGCGGTGCCCGCCGCGATCGGCGCGCTGACCATCGGCGTCGGCTGGACGGGCGGGGCGCCGCCGCACTGGGCGTGGCCGATGACGACGTCCGCGGCGTTGAGCGTCGGCAGCACCTTGATGTGCACTGCGTTGACGGTGAGGACCCCGTTGCCATCGGTGGACTGCTCGTTGAGCACGACCGAACCGATCAGCGGGATGGTGACCGCGGTGTTGGGCGCGGCGTTCGCGGCCAACGTCACGAGAGTGGTGCCGAGCGGCCCCTTCACGGAGCCGGTGGCGATGGTGCCGCTGCCGGTCGCGCCGCTCGGCGTCGCGGTGCAGGTGGAGTTGACGCCGGTCACCGCCAGCGAGGCGACCAGGAGGTTGACACTCAGATTGTCCACGGTGGCCGACGCGGACGAGTTCCCGGTGGACGGGTCCCCGCCGGTGGTCGCGGTCAGCGTCGCGTTGGTGGCGATCGGACCGACGTTCAGCCCGAGCACGGTGACCGTCCCGCCCGACGGGTACGTCGAGTGCGGCGTCGGGGCGACCGCGGCGAAGTTGCCGAAGGCGTTGGCCGAGACGACGAACGCGTCGGCCTGCGGCGAAGTGAGGGCCGCTTGGGCGGGGGCAGCGGCGCACACCAGGCCGCCAAGGACTGCGGCCCCGGCTGCCAGGCGACGGCGGGTGCGTGAACTCATGTGGCGGTGTCCTTCTACTCGTACTCGGTGACAGCTGTCTGCCGACTCAGCATCGGTGCCCGGGTGCTGCGATGAGCGCTCATTGCAGACAGGACACGAATATTCTGATCAGAAACCATGCGTTCGGCTCAGCGCGCCGGTTCCGGGATCGGATCGGGACGCAGATCCAGACTCGGCTCGAGACTCGGCTCCAGACTCGGTTGCAGGAGCTGACTCGGGATCAGATCCGTGGTGGGTTCCGGTGCGGGCGGCTGCCTCGCGTCGGCGGCGACGAGCGCGGCCGCGCCGAGCGGGCCGAGCAGCATGGTGCCGAAGAGCGCGAAGACCAGGTGCTTCTCCACGTTGCTGTCACCCTCGGTCAGCATGACGGTCCAGAACTGCACGATCGTCGCCGCGCTCAGGCCCGCCAGCACGACCCCGACGCCCTGGGCGCGGATCGGGACGTCCCGCCTGCGGGCCAGCCGGATCCCGCCGACCAGCGCGAGCAGCCAGATGCCCGGAATCACCACCCAGCGGAACGGTTCCGCGAGCGTGAAGGCCGCGGCCGCGACGCACACTCGGCACTCCTGCGCGTACGGGGCGGCGCCGCTAGAGGCTTGATAATTTCCCAGATACGGCGGCCGGGTCGTGGACATGGCGACCAGACCCCGGTCGAACACGCCGAACAGCCGTGTCGGATGAGAGGCGTAGAACTCCAGGACACCGCCGAAGGAGGCGTGCCGGAGGAACTGCGGGTAGTCCGGCAGGGTCGACGCGGCTTGGGGCGCGAGGATCGAGACGCCGGCTGCCGGGGCGAAGTCCGCGGGAAGATGCAGCGCACGCAGGTCCGCCGGAACGTCGGAGCTGTGCCCCAGCACGCTGCCGAACACGTTGTTGTACAACACGATCTCGTTCAGCCAGCGGGACTGGTGCACCTCGAACTCGGCCGTCGCGCCGAGCAGTCCGACGCAGATCAGCAGCGCGGGCGCCCGTCGCGCGAGGGCCCGCAGCGGCCGCGCCGCGCCCGGCACGTCGAGTCGGCTGCGAGAGCGCACGCACGGCCGCAGCAGCATCAACACGATGATCACCGGGAGCAGGGCGGCCATCTGGGTCTTGGCCCCGATCGTCCACGCGGTGATCGCGGCGACGAGGGCGAGATCGCCGCCGCGGAACCGCTCGCGGCTGAGCAGCCGCAGCAGCGCCGGGATCAGCAGGAGCAGGCCGAGCAGGGCCGCGGGCTCGCTGAACGGCGAGACGAAGTACGGGGCGATCGCGCTGTCCACGGCGGCCAGCCCGATCCCGCTGGCGATCAGGACCCTGGCCCAGGTCGGTCCGGGCAGCTCCCGCACCGTCCAGCCGACCGCCACCGCGACGCCCACCGCGAAGACGAGGCCGAGCATCCGCAGGTCGAGCGCGCCGGGCAGTCCGTACAGGTGGGTGAGCACCTTCGCCAGCCACAGCGGGAAGTACTCGGTGGACAGGTACGGCTGGCCGGTGCCTCCGGCGCTGCACGACTCGCCGTACCAGGTGTAGGCGTCGTAGCGTGGCGTGAGGTAGGCCCACACCGGCTGGGCGGCCGGAATCGGATGCGGCGCGACCCCGAGCTGGCACAGCAGCCGGTGGCCGTCGAAGTTGTCTGCCAAGCCGACCGCGCCGCCCAGGAACAGCCGGGCCAGCAGGACCAGGCCCCAGGCCGCGCCGGTGCTGACCGCGGGCTCGCTGCGCACCGTGGCTGCCACCCCGCGCAGGGCGGCCCGGCCCGACCGCACCACCCGCCGGTCCGTCCAGTCGAGCGTGCTGGCGACCGCGATGCGGGCCAAGGTGCTTCCAGTCGTCCTCATGCGGTTCCTCCGGTGCCGGTAGTGGTGCCGGTGCCGGTGCGCCGGACGCTGCCCGTGTCGGCGAGCCCGTTCGCGGTGGCGAGCCAGCAGAATCCGGCCCGGCCGTCGGGGTGCGGGTAATCGCGGGGCAACTCCGGGTCGAGTCTGAGATCGGGGCGCCGGGCGAGCGGCACGCCGAGATACGCGGCGGCCTCGACCCGGCAGGCCCCGATCACCTTCGCCAGCTGGTAGGCGTGGCCGCGGGCCAGCTCGGCAGCGGTGAACTTGACGTACGGATAGACCAGCTCCGAGGTGTGCAGCTCGTCGCAGCCCACTTCCACGTAGCCGAGCCGGCAGACCCGGAACCGGGTCGCGTCGGGCGTACGCAGCAGGCCGCGCAGCGAGTGGGAGATCGAGGCGACGGACTGGGTGGTGCGCGGCCCGATCAGCGCGTCGCAGCGCACCGTGCGCACTCCGGCCCGCCATTCCGGGACGCTGGGCACGATCTGCAGCACCACGAGGTTGCGCACGATGTCAGAGGGCTGCTGTCCGAGGAACTCGCCCATCGCCTGCCAGCTGCACGCGCCGCCGAGCGCGGACTCCAGCCACAGCGGGCTCGGGCGCTGAGCCGACCGGGCGACCGCGCCGGTGATCGGCTCGACCGCGTAGGTCTCGCTCTCGTGTGCGCTGGTGCACGGCACCGCGGGCGAGGTGTCGGAGGCGAACATCGGGTCCGTCTCGACGAGCTGGTCGAGCCGGTGGCAGGACCCGACCGTCCAGGTCGTCGTGTACGAGCCCACGCCCATCCCGACGTGCTCCAGGGGCGGCAGGGAACAGCCGGTCGAGGAGGCGAGCACTACGGCGAGGCAGAGTGCGAACTTGGTGCGTCCGGCTTTCACGGACGCTGTTTTCACGGAGATCGTCTTCGTCCTGGCGGCCATCAGCGGGCCACCGCGTCCACGGCGTGCTGCGACTGCTGCTGCGCGGGAACCTGCGGCGCTGCCAGCTCGGCGTTGCGCCGGGTTTTGGGCCAGGAGGACCGCCTGGTCACCAGACGGGCGAACGCGCGCCAGGCGATCAGGTAGCTGAGCCACGCGTACGCGGTCAGCCCCGCCCCGAGGGCCGCGGTGGCGCGGGCGGTGAGCTGTGGGGCGCACCGCCGCCGGTACACCCAGGCCCACACCGCGAACTCGCCGACCCCGAGCAGCAGGTAGAGCGCCAGCATCGCGGCGCCGCCGTCGCGCAGGAACTGCTCGGTGAACTGCGGATAGCGCGCGGCGTTGGTGCACAGCACGACCAGCGGCGCGGGGTAAGCCAGGGTGCCGATGATCTGCAGCCAGGGCTGCGCCATGAAATAGGTGACTTCCAGCAGCCCGGCGTTGGTGAACTCGGCCGAGCCCCAGACCCGTGGCAGGTAGCGCAGGCACTGCATCGAGCCCTGCGCCCACCGCGTGCGCTGCACCAGTAGGCTGCGCAGGCTCCACAGCGCCTCCTGGTCGATCCACGCGTCGGTGGTGTACGCGATGCGCCGGCCTCTCAGCATCAGCCGCAGCCCGATCTCGTAGTCCTCCAGCAGCGCGTTCCCCCAGGGCCGGCCGCTGCCGTCGGCCACCGCGTCCAGCGCGGCCAGCCGGGCCACCTGGCCGTTGCCGCCGAGGTTGACCGTGGCGGTGCGTGCTCGCAGCATCTGCATCGCGGAGATGGGGCCGCGGAACTCCAGGTCCTGCAGGCGCGCCAGCATCATCGCCGCCGCGTTCGCCACCGGACCCGCATTCGGCAGTGGGTCGCGCTGGTCGCGGTTCGACATGCGCACCTCGACCTGTCCGGCGCCGATCCGCGGGTCGCCGAAGACCTCGGAGCCGGCGCAGACCTCCAGCAGGTTCTCCGACGGGCGGCCGTCGGCGTCCACGACGCACAGCAGGATCCGCTCACGATCTGCGTCGGCTGGCACGGAGGCGCACAGTTCGGTGTAGGCGGCGTTGAGCGCGTCCCCCTTTCCGGTACGGGCGTCCGGCAGCACCCGGCGCACGAGACGCACCCGGCTCTCGCGCTCCGTCACCGCGGCGACGATGTCCGCCGTCGCGTCCGCAGAAGCGTCGTCCACCACCCAGATCCGCGCCGCCGGAAACGCGTGGCGCAGGTAGTCGAGCGTGTCGCCGATCACCGTGGCCTCGTCCCGGCACGGGATGACGAAGTGCCAGTCGTAGGCCTCCGGATCGCCCGGCGAACCGGGCCGGTGCCGCAGGAAGGTCGCCACGAGCACGGCGACGTAGGACAGGAAGCCGAACCCGAACACCAGGGACAGCACGATGCAGATCTCGAGCATGTTCACGGACGTGGAACCCCGTTAGCCTCTGCTCACGCCGCCCGGACCCGGCCGCCGCGACTCAGCACGAGCACGAATGCGGCGAGCGCGGCGGACATGCCCGCCAGGGTGAGGACCGAACCGAACAGTGTGTGCCCCCAGCCGAACCCGGTCGCCACGCCCCACCAGTCCACCATCAGCGCGATCATCACGAGCCGCAGCACGTTGACGCAGACGACGATGCCGGCCGCGAGGAGCGCCGCGAGCAGGATCCGGGTCGCCGGGGTCTGGCCGACGCACAGCAGCAGGCCGGTCACCAGCAGCACCGGCATGAGCAACAGGGCGCTGCTGCAACCCAGCGTCACCTGCAGGCCCAGCATGTGCGCGATACCGGTGCCGTGGAATGCGAAGAACATGGTCTGCTGCCCGCGCGCCACGATGACCGGGTAGCCCAGCCACCGGCTGACCGCCGCGCCGGCCATCGCCGCCTCGGCTCCGCGGTACCAGCCCTGGTTCACCAACAGCACGATCGTCGCGGCACACGCACTGCCGCCGACGGCGTACCGCATCGCACGCCGTGCCCACCAGCGTGCCTGCGAGACCGGCCGGACGGAAGCGTCCGGGACGGTCACCGCCCAGACTTGCGCAGCACCAGCTCGGTGCGGGCCAGGCAGACGCCGACCACGATGCACCCGAGTGCGAGCGCCAACATGACGGCGAAGTCCGGTGCTCCGGTCGCGGCGAGCCCGCCGCCCAAACCGCCTGCCTTGCCCAGGCCGCGATACATGCGTCTTGCCTCCGGTCAATGTCGGTTTCAGTGATCGCGGTGGAATCTAGCGGTCTGAATGGTGGACAAATCACCCGACACGCCGGTTTTCGGCAGGATCCGAATATTGGTACCTGACGGTATGTCATACACATTCCGCCAAATGGTTGACCTGGCTCGATGAGGCGGCGGGGCGCCGTGTCGGGGGTGCCGCGGTCGTGAACCATCCGGACTGGGCCGATCCGGTTCTTCGGACAGTGCCACCCCACGAACAGCGAGGACCGCCCGGTGCGCAGCTCCCCGAAGGCCACTTCCTCCACCTCCACCTGTACCGCCTCCGCCCCCGCCGAGCCGGGCGAGGTGGCGATCGTCGTGGGCACCCGTCCCGAGATCATCAAGCTCGGCGTGCTGACCCGGCTGCTCGGCCCGCGGGCGTACCTGGTGCACACCGGCCAGCACTTCGACGAGAACCTCTCCGAGACCTTCCTGGCCGCCTTCGGCCTGCCGCAGCCGCGGCTGCGGCTGACCGGGGTCGGCGGGGCCGCACGGGTCGACCAGTTCGGCCGGATCCTGGAGCAGCTGGGCCGGCACTTCGCCGAGCGGCGCCCCGGCGCCGTGGTCGTCCAGGGCGACACCAACACCGCGGCCGCCGCCGCCCAGGCCGCCCACTTCACCGGGATCCCGGTCGTCCACGTCGAGGCCGGCCTGCGCTCGTACGACCGGGCGATGCCCGAGGAGATCAACCGCATGCTCATCGGCGTCGTCGCCGACCGGCACTGCGCCCCCACGAACCGGGCCGCGGACAACCTGCGGCGCGGCGGCGTCGATCCGCGCACCGTCACCGTGACCGGCAACACCGTGGTCGAGGCCACCCGCACCTGCCTGCCCGGACCCGACGAGGCCGAGGCGGTGCTCGCCCGGCACGGCCTCGAGTCCGACGGGTACGTCCTGGCCACCATCCACCGTCCGGAGAACACGGACGACCCGGACCGGCTCGAGGCCGTGCTGACCGAACTGGCCAAGCTGCCGCTGCCCGTGCTCTTCCCGGCCCATCCGCGCACCCGCGCCGCGGCCCACCGGTCCGGGCTGACCGAGGCGCTGGACCGGCTCGGCCCCGTGGAGCCGCTCGGCTATCGGGACTTCCTCGCGCTGGCGCACGGCGCGCGACTGCTGGTCTCCGACTCCGGCGGGCTGCAGGAGGAGTGCACGATCCTGAAGAAGCCGCTGATCGTGGTGCGAAACTCCACCGAACGCCCCGAAGCCTTCGAAACCGGATTCGCCACCCTCGTCCACCCGGGCCGGGCCATCTGCGACGCCGCCGACCGCATCATCGCGGATCCGGACCTTTCCGAGCGACTGCGCGATACGCCCAGCCCTTACGGCGACGGCCGCGCCAGCCACCGAATCGCGGCCATCATCTCGGCGCTCGACGCCTGAGCCCGCGACTCGTGGCTGGAATCCATTCGCGGGATATCACGGCGGCGGTAGTCGCACCGCGGATGCCGTGATTCCGGGCTGCCGATTCGGCGATTCAAACGGGTAGCACGGCAAGCACCACCGGTGAAGGCGAGGCGCCCGCGAGCGGGCCACTCCCCCGCCAATCAGTCTCTTGTGCCAGTGCGGTAACCGCGCTGGGTACGCGGTGGTGGAGTGCGTCGGGCCTCGAATACCGACCGAACACTTGAAGAGTGTGTGGTGCTAACATAACCGCCGACATCCCCCACGAAAGCTGGCATCTTCTCATGGCACAAAAGGTAGAAGTCACTCTCATTGACGACCTGGACGGCGGCAAGGCCGACGAAACCGTCACGTTCGGGCTCGACGGCGCGCAGTACGTGATTGACCTGAGCGCCAAAAACGCCGAGGCGCTGCGGGACGGCCTCGCCAAGTACATGGACGCGGCCCGCCGGGAAAAGGGCGGCCGCGCGGCCGGCCGGGGCGCGGCGCGCAAGGCGGCCGTGGCCGGACCGGACACCGCGGACGTGCGCACGTGGGCCAAGGCGCAGGGCTTCGAGGTCTCGGAGCGCGGCCGCGTCTCGAAGGACCTGATCGTGAAGTTCCAGGAATCACACGCCTGATCGGGCCGACACGACTGCGGCCCGTCGGCGGTACGGACTGATCGACCCGCCGTCTCCGACCGGCCGCGGTCGGCGGCCCCGGTCGCGCCGATCGTCAGGCCAGGGCGGTGTAGAGCTCGGGGCGGCGGTCGCGCAGATAGGGGTTGGCCGCGCGCGACGCCCGCAGCAGATCGGGATCCAGGTCGGCGATCAGCAGTTCACGCCCGAGGCCGGCGCGGGCCCGGGTGATTCCGTCGGGGCCCGCCAGGCAGCTCAGGCCGACGAACTCGTATTCGCCCTCCGGGCCGTGGCGGTTGACGTAGGCCAGGTAGAGCTGGCTCTCGAAGGCGCGCGCCGGAATGACGGTGTGACAAACGAACTCGAAGGGCCGCATCTGCGCGGTCGGCACGACGAGCAGGTCGGTTCCGGCCAGCGCGTGCGCCCGCACCGTCTCCGGGAACTCCACGTCGTAGCAGATCACCATCCCGATCCGGAGGCCGGACAGCTCGGCCTGCACGACGGGGTCGGCTCCCGGGGTGAAGACGGCGCGTTCGAAGTCCCCGAACAGGTGCGTCTTGCGATAGTTCGCCGCCGCCTGCCCGTCGGGTCCGATGAGCTGTGCCGAGTTGTGGATCTCGCCGGACGCCGCCCGTTCCGGATAGCCGTAGGCGATCGCGATTCCGGATTCGGCGGCGATCGCGGCGACCCGCTGGGCGCTCGGCCCGTCCGCGGCCTCGGCGAGGACGCGCACGTCGTCGCCGATCGCGTACCCGGTGAGAAACAGCTCGGGGCAGATGAGCAGGCTCGCGCCGGCCGCGGCGGCGTTTGAGGCAGTCTGCGCGATTTCCCGAAGGTTCCGCTCTAGGTCGCCGAGCCGGCCGGAACTCTGCAGCAGGGCGATACGCAGCGTCGTCATGGGACCCCAGGTCATCGGGCGCGGGCCGTGCGGCCTGGCGTCGGGTCCGACCATCCTGCAACCGGCGCGCGCCGTATGACAAGGCGTGGAGTGCGGTCGGGCCGGCTCGCGCGCACTCCCGGACTTTTACAGGGTTCTTCTTTACTCCGCGGGGAGCGGCTATCGTGAACGGCGTCCCGCCGATACGCCTGGGGGCGGGCGCGCCGAGGGAGGCGACAGGCCGTGACTGCCACCGAACCAGCACTCACCTTCCCCCTGCCGGAGGGACCGCTGTCCACTCCGGCGCCGGGCTACGAGGAACTGCGCGCCCGCTGCCCGTACCACCGGGTGCTGACCGCGGCCGGGGACGAGGCGATCATGCTGCTCGGCTTCGCCGACGCGGCCGCGGTCCTGAACGACCGGCGGATGTCGCACGACCTGACCGCCCCCGGCGCCGCCCGGATGTTCAAGGGCCGCAGCTTCTACGACGACCCGCAGGCGCTGATCAACATGGAGGGCCCCGAGCACCTGCGGCTGCGCCGGATCGTCGCCTCCGCCTTCACCCCGCGCCGGATCCACACCTGGGAGCCGACCATCCGCGAGGTCGCCGGGCAGCTGCTGGACTCGATGCGGAAGGCCGGTCCGCCGCGCGACCTGGTCGTCGACTACAGCTTCCAGCTGCCGGTCACCATCATCTGCCGGCTGCTGGGCGTTCCCGAGGCCGACGCCCCGCGGTTCCGCCGGTGGACCGAGGCCTTCCTGACCGTCAGCCGGATGTCGCTGGACGAGCGGCTGGTCCAGGTCGCGCAGTTCTTCGAGTACATCAAGGAGCTGATCGAGGCGCACCGGGCGGCCCCGGGCGCCGACCTGATCGACCGGCTGATCGAGGCCCGCGACGACGAGGACCGGCTGTCCGAGGACGAGCTGGCCGTCATGGTCATCACCCTGATCGCGGCGGGCAACGAGACCACGTCGAACGCGCTGGGGCGCTGCGTCCTGAACCTGCTCACGGACGACCGGGTCCGCTGGAAGCAGCTGCGCACCGACCGGGAGCTGATCCCGGCCGCGGTCGACGAACTGCTGCGCTACTCCCCGCCGAGCACCTCCGGGATGCTGCGCCTGGCCACCGAGGAGGTCGAGCTGCCCACGGTCACGATCCGCGCCGGGCAGACCGTGCTGCTGACCGCGGCGGCGCTGCGCGACCCGGCCGCCTACCCGGACCCCGACACCATCCGCTTCGACCGGGACGCGCCCACCCAGCTGATCTTCGGCGGCGGGGCGCACTACTGCCTCGGCGCGCACCTGGCCAAGGCGGAGTTGCGGATCGGCCTGGAGACCCTGCTCGAGCGGCTGCCCGAGCTGCGTCTCGACGTCGAGCCCGAAGAGGTCCGGTTCAGCGGCGGCGACCTGCTCACCACCCTGGTCTCACTGCCGGTCAGCTGGAACTGACGCCCCGGGCGCGGATCGAGCGCAGCTACGGAAGCGGCGCGAGTCCCGCGGCGGTGAGCAGCGAGGCCCTGGGCGGCGGTTCGGACCCCGTGGCGAGGCTGAGCACCGCCTCGCCCACCTGCTCCGGGGTGAGGCTGGGTCCGCGCTCCTTGAGGAAGGTCTCGATGTCCACGCCCTCTCGGGCCGCGTACGCGGCGACGGCGTGCGCGCCGAGCTCCGTGGCGGGGGTCAGCTGCGGGAGCACCGCGGTGAACCGGATGCCGAGACCGGCGCGCTCCGACTCGTCGGCGGCGTACGCCGTCAGGAATCTGACCGTGGCCTTCGCCCCGGCGTATCCGCCGCTGAGCGGCGAGCCGGCGAGCGCGGCCCCGCTGGAGATCGCGACCACGAGGGCGCCCGGGGCCAGCGGCAGGAGCAGTGCCTCGCGGGTCCAGTGGAAGGCCTGGCGCACATCGACCTGCCAGGGAGCGCTGAACGTCTCCCAGGTGTGGTGGTGAAGCGGACGGCTGAGCGGTCTGGCGCCCGCGTTGAGCACGAGCAGGTTCGGCCGGTACTCGTCGATCAGGACTCCGGCGACGGCCGGGTCGGTCGCGTCGGCGGCGACAGGAATGAAGGCGCCGCCGGTCGTCCCGGAGTCGGCGGCCGAGGCCAGATCCGCTTGCACCTGGTCGAGCGCGGCCCGGTTCCGGGCCACGCCGACGACCCGTGCGCCCGCGCCGACGAGCGTTGCGGCGATGGCCCGGCCGAAGCCGCGGCTCGCCCCGGTGACGATCGCGGTCGATCCGGCGAGCGGTGCGGTGTTCATGTGCTGCCTCCTGGAGGGTGTGGCGTCAGAGGGGGTCGAAAGCCAGGCCGGGGTCGCGGCCGAGGTACCCCACGAGGTGGTCGCTCGGGCAGGCCCGGTCCGGTACTGCGACCGACGCCGCGAACGCCGGATGCCGCGTGTCGGCGGCGACCACGAGAGCGCAGATCCCGGCCAGCTCGAAGGCGAGCCCGGGCGGGATCGGCCGCTGTACTCCGCACGCGCGGCAGATGTCCCAGCCGTGCACCGCGAGCTCCACGGCGCCGACCCCCAGCACGATCCGCGCGTCGAGCGCAGCGTCCGCGATCATCACCGACCCCCGCCGCTCGGCTCCGGCGGCCCGCACGCCGCGCAGCCGTGCCGCCTGGTCGCGCAGGCTCGGGACCGGGTCGTCCAGTGCGGCGGCGAGCGCGTCGGCGAGCGAACAACTTGCTGCGGCGAGTGCGGGCGCGCTAGACGCGAGGAGATCCAGCCGACCGGTGCCGAGGCCGTCGCACAGTGCCCCGAGCGAGTCCGTGACGTGGAGAAGCAGCGTGCGCAGAGTCCAGCCCGCGCACGGAGTCGGGCCGTCCAGCCGCTGCACCGTCACCTCGTGCACGGCGCCGAGCGCGAAGCCGATCGCCTCGTCCAGCAGAGCCGCCGGATCGGCCCGCGTCATCGCGTCGTGGTGCGAGGGCGCGGTCATCGCAGCGTTGTTGGAAAAGCGAGCGTCACGGGCAGGCCGAATCCGGCGAGCACGGACGGTTCCGGGTCCAGGAACACGACGATCCGGGAGATCCCCGACTCGGTGACGGTGAGCACGTGCACGGCGTGCGCGTGCAGCATCCCGTCCTCGCCGGGCTGGTACCCCATGATCGCGGGCTGGCCGTTCGCGCCGGTCGGGCTCATCAGGAAGCTGCGGTGCCGGTCGAAGACCTGGACGTCGAAGAACCGCCCGGCCGCCTCCCGGCCCAGGTACCACTCTGGCCGCGGCGGCATCTCGAGGACCACGTCGTCGCGCAGCAGGCGCAGCAGCTCGGGCAGGTCGGTCCGCTCGAACGCCGCGGAGTACCGGTCGAGCACCGACCGCAGCTTCGGGTCCGCGGGCTCGACCAGGGTCTCCGGGGTGACGGCGTCCTGCCGAAGCTGCGCCCGCGCGCGTTGCAGCGCGCTGTTCACGGCGGCGGTCGTGGTGCCCAGCAGTTCGGCCACCTCGTGCGACCGCCACGCCAGCACGTCGTGCAGGATCAGCGCCGCGCGCTGACGGGGCGCCAGCAGCTGCAGCGCCGCCACCCACGCCAGCCGCATGCTCTCCCGCGAGACGACCACCGCCGCCGGGTCCGCCGACATCGGGTTGCGTGACAGCGTGTCCTGCGACCCGGCGCCGGGCGAGTCCAGGCCGACGAGCGCGTCGGCCATCGGTTCGAGCCAGCCGACCTCGGCGGGGCCCCGCGCGCCGAGCTGCGCGAGCGGCGGGTCGGACGCGGCCGTGAGCCCGGACGGCAGGGCGCGACGCTCGCGGCTTTCGAGCGCGGTCAGGCAGACGTTGGTCGCGATCCGGTACAGCCAGGTGCGCAACGAAGCACGGCCCTCGAATCCGCCGTACGAGCGCCAGGCGCGCAGATACGTCTCCTGCACCAGGTCCTCGGCGTCGTGCACGGAGCCGAGCATCCGGTAGCAGTGGGCCAGCAGCTCGCGCCGGAACGGGTCGGCCAGCCGCCCGAACTCCGTGCCTACGCCCACATCCGGGACCGGGTTCGACTCCGCGTCCTTCGACTGCTCCATGGCCACTGTCCTTCGCACCCGCTGAGTCCCGGTCACGGTCCGCGTCATCGCGTTCCCTCCCTACCTTCCACCGGCGGCGGTGGAACCGGCGGGAACCGGCGTCGCCACCGGCTCGGCGGACTGCGTCCGGATGGAACGCGACGGCAGGGCGAGCCCCGCGGCCGCCCCGACGAAGGACATGCCCGCAGCCACGCCGAGCGCAGGCGAGAACCCGTTGGCGAACGCCTGCGCGTTGGCATACCCGCCGCGCGACGTGAACACCGCGACCAGGACCGCGAGCCCGAACACCCCGCCGAGCTGTCGCAGCATGTTGAACGTTCCGGAAGCCTGGCCGACGGCCTCGGGCGGCGCCGCGCCGATCACGCCCGTCTGCGAGGCAGGCATCGCGACCGAGATCCCGGCCCCGGCCAGCATCATCGGCGCGATCAGTTCCGGGTACGCGAGGCCGGGCCGCACGAGCAGCGCCATCCACGCCATTCCGGCCCCCTGTGCAGCCAGGCCGGCCACGACCAGCGGGCGCACCCCGAAGCGCTGGACCAGGGCGCCGGAGGCCGGGGCGATCACGAACAGCGTCGCGGTCCACGGGGCGAGCCGCAGCCCGGCGCCCAGCGGCCCGTAGCCGAGTGCGGTCTGGAGGTACTGCGCCACAAAGAACACCGCGCCGAGCAGGGACGCGTACATCAGGAAGGCCGACGCGTTGCCCGCGGAGAAGGCCCGGGACCGGAAGAGGCGCAGCGGCAGCAACGGGTGCCGGACCCGTGCCTCCCAGGCGACGAACCCCGCGGTCAACACCAGTCCGCCGGCCAGCGACCCAACCACCTCCGCGCTCCCCCAGCCCGCGCCGTTGCCTCGCACCAGACCCCAGACCAGCCCGAACGCGCCGCCGGTGGACAGCACCAGGCCCACCGGGTCCAGCCTGCCGCCCATCCCCACGCTCGCCGGGATCCGGCGGAGCACCAGCGGGACCAGCGCCGCGCCGATCGGCACGTTCAGCCAGAAGATCCACTCCCAGGCCAGTCCCTGCGTCACCGCGCCGCCGATCAGCGGCCCGCCGAGCACGGCGATCCCGGTGATGCCCGAGAAGATCCCGAACGCCCAGGCCTGCCGCTCGGGCGGGAACGCCGCGCTGAGCAGGGCCATCGCGAGCGGCATCACGAGCGCTGCCCCGACGCCTTGTACCGTGCGCGCGGCGATCAGCCATCCGATGCTCGGGGCCAGCGCACACGCCGCCGACGCCGCGGTGAACAGGATGATGCCTGCGACGAACAATCTGCGCCGACCCCAACGGTCGCCGAGTACGGCGGCCGTCATGAGGAGCACGGCGAAGCTGAGGTTGTAGGCGTTCACCGTCCATTCGAGCGCTTCGATCGATGCGTGCAGATGCACGCGGATCGTACTCAAGGCGGTCGTGACGACCAGCGCGTCGAGCGCCACCATCAACGACGCCACCGACGTCAGCGCCAAGGCCCATCCCCGTGCCACCGCCGGATCCGATCTCCGGTTCCCGTTGCCCACGATGCCCTCCAGGTGCGATTGCGGTCATCAGTACTGACCCGGCGCACCTCGAAAACTCATCGCGCCGTCGGTCAGCACAGCGCTAAAGTTGGCTATACAACTTTGCGGGTACGGCCCGTGCCGCCTGACAAACGCCCTGGAGACCCCGTGACCGGAGCACCGTCCACCCCGATACCAGGACCGATGACGTCCACTTCTGCTCTGCGCGACCTGCCGGTCTTCTGGCTGCGCGACAACTGCGACTGCGCCGAGTGCCGCGACCCGCGCAACGGCCAGAAGCTGTTCCAGATCACCGATCTGCCCGCCGACCTGGCGATCGGCTCCGAGCGCACGGTCCTGAGCGACGGCGGCGCGGTGCACGAGGTGCGCTGGCTGCCCGACGGACACCGCTCCCGCTACGGCCAAGACTGGCTGGACGCTGTCGGCGGGAGGACTAGCAACGACGACTGCGAGGGCGACGGGCGTACCGAGAACGCCAAGCAGCTGTGGAACGCCGCCGACTTCCAGGACGGGCGGCTGCCGCAGGCGACGTGGCAGGACTACCAGCGCGAGGACGCCGAGCGGCTGCGCATCCTGGACGCAGTGGCCCGGTTCGGCTTCGCGCTGTTGAGCGGCGTACCGACGCGCAACGGGCAGGTGCTCGCCGTCGCCGAGACCTTCGGGTTCGTGCGGGAGACCAACTACGGCCGGCTCTTCGACGTGCGCGTCGAGGACTCGCCAAACAACCTGGCCTTTACAAGCGCCGAGATCACCCCGCACACCGACAACCCCTACCGGGATCCGGTCCCCACACTGCAACTGCTGCACTGCCTCGACAACAGCGCGCCCGGCGGGGATTCGGGCTTGGTTGACGGCTTCGCCGCGGCTGCGCAACTGCGTGCCGAGGACCCGGACGCGTTCAACATCCTGACCCGCACCCCGGTGCCGTTCCGCTTCCAGGACGCACACACCCGGCTGCGCGCTGACCAACCCCTGATCGGCCTGGATCCGCGCGGCCGTATCCGCGAGGTGCGCTTCAACAACCGGTCCACCAGCACCCTGCGACTGTCGGCGGACGAGACCGCGGCCTTCTACACCGCCTATCGGACCTTCGGTGCGCTGCTGCTGCGTCCCGAGCTGCGCCTGGACTTCCGGCTGACGCCTGGGGACTGTCTGGTGTTCGACAACGTCCGGCTGCTGCACGCCCGCACCGCATTCGAGGACCGAGGCAGCCGCCACTTACAAGGCTGCTACGCGGACCTGGACGCGTTGGCGAGCACACGCGCCGTGCTGCGATACGAGCTGGACTGCGCAGCGTCGGAGGCTGCGTCGGGGGTAGGGGCGACGCAGTGAACTCCCCCACGGGCATCCCTATGAACACGGGCATCCCTATAAACACTGCCATCGAGCCGCTGGAAACCCTCGCCGCGCTTTTCGAGGGCGAGGGCGCGGCCGAGTACTTCGGCGAGCCGGTCACCCAGGCCCAGCACATGCTCCAGGCCGCGGCCCTCGCCCAGGCCGAGAACGCCCCCGCCGCGCTGGTCGCCGCGGCGCTGCTGCACGACGTGGGCCACTTCGACGCGCTGACAGCCGAGCAGGGCGGACTCGGCGGCGCACTACTGATGGCCGGCACTGACAACCGCCACAGCCACACCGGCGCGCAGTGGCTGGCCCGCTGGTTCGGCCCCGCGGTCACCGAACCGGTACGGCTGCACGTCGCGGCCAAGCGCTACTTGTGCGCAGTCGAGCCCGGATACTTCGAGCGACTCTCCGAGGCCTCGCGCTACACGCTCACCGTCCAGGGCGGCCCGATGACGGCGGACCAGGCCGCCGCGTTCGCCGCCGGACCCTACGCGCGGGACGCCGTGCGACTTCGCCGCTGGGACGAGGCGGCCAAGGACCCCGGGCTCGACGTGCCCGGGTTCGCCTCGTTCGCCCCGCTGCTGGCCGCGCTCATCGAGGCTCCGGGCCACCGGTACGCAGGCGGCTGAGCGCGCTGGAGGCCAGCGAGTTGTGCACCGTGAAGGCGACGGTGCCGGGCAGGTAGCGGTCCTCGGACCACTCCACCGGCACCCCCGCCGGATCGGTGGTCCGCCGCCGCTCGCGCAACAGCGGATCACCGGCCGCGCAGCCGAGCAGCTCAGCGTCCTGTTCGTCAGCCAGGACCAGGTCGATCGTGTGGTCGGCGTCGGCCAGCAGCACCCCGTGCCGCACCAGCAGCTCGGTCACCGAGACCGCCTCGGCCGGCATCACCGCGACCAGCGCGCCGACCGGCTGCGGATACACGGTGCGCTCCACCATCACCGCGCGCCCGGACAGCGTGCGCACCCGCAGGACCCACTGCACTTCGGCCTCCGCAGCGAGCCGCAGCTGGTGCCGCTCCTCGTCGGTCGCCGCGCGCTGCTCCTGACGCAGCATCCGCCCACCCGGCTGTTCACCGAGTGAGCGCGCCCACCCGGTGAAACTCGTCAACTCCGCGAAGTCCTGCAGCGGCGGGTTGTCCAGCACCACGCGGCGGGTGCCGCGGCGGGAGGTGACCACGCCGTCGTTGCGCAGCAGCGCCAAAGCCTGCCGGACCGTGCCGCGCGACACGCCGTACTGCTCCGCGAGCGCGCCCTCGCTCGGCAGCCGCCCGCCCGGCCCGTACCGTTCCTCGGCAATCGCCTGGCGTACCTGCGCCGCGACCTGTCGATACCGCGCAACCTGTGCAACCTGCGCCACCACGCGCTCCGCCGTCCTCGCATCGCGCCCATCGCCATTGCGACCGGGCACGACCCTACCCGTACGGCTTACCAGCTCAGCGGAAGCGTGGCGACGAAGTTGTTGAGCAGCCCGGAGACGACCTGGTCGTCGTGGAGCGAGGGGTGCCAGTCGCAGCCGAGGTGGTCCAGGGTCGGGTCGTCGTAGTACCAGTAGTAGACCTTCTTGTCGCCCTGGCTGTTGCGGTCCGCCACGATCTGCTGGGCGGTCTGGGCGAACAGGGTGGTGTTGGACAGGGCGGTGGCGCTGACCACGATCAGGGTGTTGGGACCGTACTGGGCGCGCAGCTTGTCGATGAAGCCCTGGTACGCGGTCTTGTACGCGGCGACCAACTGGTCGGTCGTCGTCCACGGCTCACCCGCGTTGAGGGCGGTGGAGAAGTCGTTGATGCCCAGGCCGACCACGACCAGCTGCGGATGCCAGGTGCCCGGGTTGTACCAGAGGTCGTTGTTCACCGCCTGCAGCGTCTTGTTGTAGTACGTGCGAAAATCCGTACCTGGGCTGCTGCCGTTGTAGTTGCGCACCATGCCCATGCCGGACATCGCGTTGATCTGGTAGTCGGCGTTGAGGCTGTGCGCGGTGAGGGCGCCGAAGCTGAGGTCCGCGTCGGAGTTGAGGGGCACCCCGCCGATGGTCGAGCAGTCGTGCTGCGTCGCCATGTTGCCGTAGCCGGCCGTGTACGAGTCGCCGATGTATTCGATCTGCCGGGTGCGTGCGACGGGCTTGGCCAGGATCGTCCCGCCCGCGGCGGCGACGAACCCGCCGAACTGGCCCGCCGCCCACGCGCTCTCGGTGCGCTTGACCAGCCGGACCGTGTGCGCGCCATTGGTCAGGTTGTTGACCCAGTAGGTGGTCTGACCGGGCGTCACCAGCTTGGCCACGGTCGTGCCGTCGATCGCGACGTCGTAGTCGTTGACCGAGTCGTTCAGCACGATGCCGACCCCGGTCCCCTGGAAGCGGCCCTCGAAGTAGATGCCGGGCCAGGTGTACTGGACGTAGTTCCCCGCGGTCTCGGTCTGGCCGACGGTGTTGACCTGCGCCAGCACCGGGGACGGCGGCTGCGGTGTGGGCGAGACCGAGGAGACGGTGCCGTTGCAGAGCGTGCCGTCCAGCTTGAAGCCCGTCGGCACGGGGTTGCTGGCGCCGCTCCAGGTGCCGATCAATCCGAAGGACTCGCTTCCGTTCGTGGGCAGGCTCGCCGTGTAGCTCGCGTTGACGGCGGTGACCGCGCTGCCGGACTGGGTGACGGTGGCGCCCCACGCCTGCGTCACCGTCTGCCCGGCCGCGTACGACCAGGCCAGGGTCCAGCTGCTCAGGGAGTCGCCGAGGTTGGTGACCGACACGGCGGCTTGGAATCCACCGGGCCATTGGCTCTGCACGGTGTAGGCGACCGTGCATCCGGCGGTCACCGCCGAGGCCGGCAGCGCCACCGCGGTCACCCCGCCCGCCAGCACGGAGCCGACGGCGAGGGAGGCCAGCAATCCGTGCCGATGCTTCATCAGATCTCCTCGTGCCGCAGGCCATTGATGCACGCGCGGTACGCAGGCTGGTCGACTAAATCGGTTAAGTCAAGCGGCAGCGCTGAGGCTGCCCACCCATTGCCACGGCCGGACCCCGATCACGGCAGCGTGCACGCCCGAACTGCCGCGCCCACCACGTGGCCGCCGGTTCGAAACTTACGCAGCCCCCTGCTTCCGGTTACCCGCCGACTACCCGACGAGGGACTGCGTGCCGAGCACGGTGAGCAGTGCCAGGCGCTCGGCGTCCTCGGTACCGGGCTCGGCCGTGTAGATCATGATGCGCAGGTCGCTGCCCGCCACGCTGAGCACGTCGCAGTCCAGCGTCAGGGGACCCACCTGGGGATGATCGACGGTCTTGCGCCCGGCCTCGTGCCGGCCGACGGTGCCCGCGTCCCAGAGCTCGGCGAACCGAGCGCTGTTCGCGCGCAGCTCCGCGATCAGGGTCCGCAGTCGCTGGTCGGCCGGATAGCGGGCGGCGGTCTCGCGCAGGTCGGAGACCTGTACCAGCTCCACCGCCTGCCGTGACTCCGGCGTGTGCCGGACCCGGCTGCCCGGACCGACCAGGTTGCGCCACACGCCGTTGCGTTCGAACCCGCGCCACCCGGACGGATCACCCATCAGGGCCGCGTACGGCGGGTTGGCCACGAGCAGCGTCCACGCCGCGTCGTAGACCCCGACCGGATTGCCGACCAGCCGGTCCAGCAGCCGCTGGACGCTCGGCGTGACGTATCCGGGCACCGTCTCCGGCCCCGGCGACACGAGCCCAGCGAGCCGGTACAGGTGCGCACGCTCATCTCCCGAGAGCCGCAGCGCCCGCGTCAGCGCCTCGACGACCTGCGCCGACGGGTTGGTCGCCCGTCCCTGCTCGAGGCGGGTGATGTAGTCGACGGAGATCCCGGCCAGCAGGGCCAGCTCCTCGCGGCGCAGCCCGGCCGCGCGCCGACGCCCGCCAGCGGGCAGCCCTGCAGTTTCCGGCGCGACCCGGTCGCGCCAGCGCCGCACCGCGAGCCCGAACTCCACCGTCGCCATACCCACCAGTGTGCACCGCGGGCCGCGGGCCTACCTGGTACTGGCAGTCCCAGGAAACTCAGACGACTGGCTGGCCGCACCGGTCCGTCGGAGCATCGAGGTATGGCAAAGATACTGATTACCGGAGCGAACAAGGGCCTGGGTTTCGAGACCGCCCGTCAACTCATCGCCGCGGGCCACACCGTCTACCTCGGCAGCCGTGACGCCGAGCGCGGGCGCCGGGCCGCCGAGCAGCTGGGCGCGCGACCGGTCCAGCTCGACGTCACCGACGACGCGTCCGTCGCCGCCGCGGTGAAGTCCATCGAGGCCGACGGCGGGCTGGACGTGCTGGTCAACAACGCCGGCATCGAGGAGCGTGGCGCGGGGAACTCCGTGATCGGCGCCGCCGAGGTGACCGCCGACATGATGCGGTCGCTGTTCGAGACGAACGTCTTCGGCGTGGTGCGGGTCACCCACGCGTTCCTGCCGCTGCTGGAGCGCTCCGCCGCGCCGGTCGTGGTCAACGTCAGCAGCGGTCTGGGCTCGATGACCCGGGTCACCACCCCGGGCACCCCGACGTACGCCTACCCGGGTGTCGCCTATCCGGCGTCGAAGAGCACGGTCAACATGCTCACCGTGCAGTTTGCGAAGGCGTTCCCGAACATGCGGATCAACGCGGTGGAGCCCGGTTTCACCAAGACCGACCTGAACGGGAACACCGGCATCCAGACTGTCGAGCAGGGCGCCGAGATCATCGTCCGGATGGCCCAGGTGGGCCCGGACGGCCCGACCGGTGGCTACTTCGACGCGGAGGGTCCGCTCCCCTGGTGACGCGGCGTCAGTAGGTGACGCGGTATCACTCGGCGACGGCCTCCCGCCGGTGCCGGGCCCGCCACTGGGGCAGCAGCCTCCACAACCGGCCGCAGGCGATCGTCCCGAGGAGCCACAGCACGTAGGTGAGCGGGGTCAGGGCGCCGCCGACCTGGCTGCCCTGGCCGTGGTCGAAGGTGAACGTGACGGCGGTCTGCAGATAGCTGATACCGCTCCAGCTGTAGGTCCCCGTCACGTTCGGGTTGCCCGCGGTGATCCCCTGCTGGTACGCCGAGGCCGCCTCCCCGAGGAGGCCGATCACCACCAGCGGGACACCGGCGCCGAAGGTCGCCGCCGCGACCCAGGAGTGCCGCGGGCCCTCCCCGAGCTCCGCGGTCAGATAACTCTCGGCCAGCTGGCGGCTGCCGCCGATGCGGCGCAGCGCCTCGGTGGCGCCCACGTCCCCGGCGGCGGCCACGAGGTTGGCCCGCACCTCCCGGCGGGTGTCGATCCGAGAGCGGCGCGGCAGGTCGTAGATCTGCTGGTCCAAGGCCCACACGAGTCTTTCGATGCGCAGTCGGTCGATCAGCGAAACGGTGTGCGGCATGTCAGGGTCTCTTCTCCGGTGCGATGGGCAGGGGGCGGGTCAGGACGGCGTCGACCCCGGCCACGTGCCGGGTCCACGCCGTGGTCCCCGCCGTCAGGGCGCCGTGGCCGGCGGGTGTGAGCCGGTAGTACTTGCGTGCCGGACCGCTCGGAGAGGCGACCAGCCGGGTGCTGAGCCGGCCCTCGCGCTCCAGCCGGGACAGGGCCGGATACACGGTGCCTTCCAGCACGTCCGAGAATCCGGCCGCCTGGAGCCGCTGCACCACCTCGTATCCGTAGGACTCCTGCTCGGCCAACAGGTGCAGCAGCACCAGCGAGAGCACGCCTTTCAGCAGCTGTGGATCATGGTTCGACGTCACACTGCTATGCTGTCTCTAGTACTAGGTAAAGTCAAGTAGTGGGCCGCGCCGCATCCAGGGCTGGGTGGCGCTGAGGGCGCCGCTCGGGTCAAACGGCGTCGAAGCGGCGGGGCCGGGCCTTGTCCACCTCGGGCAGCGCGTCGATGACGCTGCGCAGGTGCCTGCGGACGGCGGCCTCCGCGGCCTCGGGGTCCGCGTCGCAGACGGCTTCGATGATCTCCAGGTGCTGCGGGAGCGACACTGCGGGCCGGCCCGGGTACATGGCCAGCCGGAACTGGTGGCGCACGTTCTGCAGGCGCAGGCGCTCGAGTACGTCACACGCGGTGTGCTGGCCGCTGAGCGTGCGGATCAGGGCGTGGAGTTGCTTGTTGAGGTCGGAGTATCCGAGCACGTCGCCGACGGCTACCGCCTGCTGCATCTGGGCGCCGATCTCACGCAGCCGGTCGCGGTCCGCCGCGGTGGCCCGCTCGGCCGTCTTCGCCGCGCACAGCCCCTCCAGGACCATCCGGGCCTCGGTGATCTCGATGGCCTCCTCGAGGGAGACCGCGCGCACCCGGGCGCCGCGGTTCTGGATCCGCTCGACCAGTCCCTCGCCGGCCAGGTGCAGCAGCGCATTGCGCACGGCGGCCCGGCTGGCGCCGAAGCCCTCGGACAGCTCGGCCTCGACCAGGCGCTGGTTCGGCGAGAACTCGCCGCTGGTGATGGCGTCCCGGATCGCGTCGACCACCGAGGCCTGTTCCGGCCCCGGCCCGCCCGGGTTCGCCGACTCGCCCGGGCCCGCCGACTGCACTGTGTCCTGGCTGGCTGCCGTCACCGCTCACACTCTCACACAGATATTGTCTACAGGATTGGCATCATAGTAGCGGTCCCGCCGGTCCGGCGGGCGGAACCACGGATTGGAGCGCCCATGCGGACCGCCGTACTCGGCCTCGGCGAGGCCGGCCGACGCTACGCCGCCGACCTGGCCGCCGCCGGCTGGCAGGTCACCGGCTACGACCCCGCACCCGTCACGACCCCGGCCGGGGTGCGCCGGGCCGCCTCGCTCGCCGAGGCCGTGCAGGACGCAGAGCTCGTACTCGGGCTGACCGGCGCCCGCTTCGCCGTGCCCGTCGCCGAACAGGCCGCCGCCGACCTGTCCGCTCGGGCTTGCTTCGCCGACTTCAACAGCGCGGCCCCGGCCGCCAAGCGAGAGGTCGCGCGTGCTCTGGCCGGCACCGGCGCCGAGGTGGCCGACGTCGCCGTGCTGGCCCCGGTGCCCCGGCTCGGCGCGGCGACCCCGCTGCTCGTCTCCGGCCCCGGCGCGGACCGGGTGGCCGCAGCGTTCCGCGGGGTCGGCGCCGAGGTCGACGTGCTCGCCGAGCCGGTCGGCGCCGCTGCCGGGCGCAAGCTGCTGCGCAGCGTGTTCATGAAAGGCCTGGCCGCGGCGGTGCTGGAGGCCGTGTCGGCCGGTGAGGCGGCGGGCTGCGAGGACTGGGTGCGTGCGCAGATCGCCGCGGAGCTGGGCGAGCACGGTCCAGTCCTGACCGAGCGGCTGATCACCGGCACGAGGACGCACGCCGCGCGCCGCCTCCACGAAGTCGAGGCCAGCCGGGACTACCTCGCCGAGCTCGGCGTGCGCACCTCGGTCTGCGAGGCGACCCTGGCCTGGCTCGGGGAGCTCGCGGGCGATCCGCGGGAATGACGGGAGGCCGGTCTCCGGTGTGCCAGGCCTGAGATGCTCGGCCTGGCGCACCGAAGACCGGCGGTTCAACGTACTGACTAGCTCTTGCCGGGGCGGGTGACCCACTGGCCGTCGACCCAGCCGCTGACCGTCTCGTAGCCGGACCGGAACGAGCCGAGCCAGCTGACGTTCAGGTTCTTCTCCGCGGTCGAGACCTGTGGGGTGTAGCTGCTCGCCTCGGTGACGGAACCGCCGGTCGTGTCGACGGCGATCTGCGGGTACGGGTAGATCGGCAGGGTGGCCGTGACCGCGCCGGTGCTGCTGACGCTGGACGCCAGCAGGCTGGCCGGGGCCTCGCCCTTGGTGACCCAGTTCATGACCGCGGTGAGAGCGTCGAAGGAGTTCGGGCCCTGGCCCCCGCCGCAGTGCGCCACGCCGGGCAGCAGGAACAGCCGCGCAAACCGGTCGGTGGCCGCGGCGCCGCCCATGTACTTCTGCACCGCCTGGTAGTAGGAGATGGTGCCGACCGGGTTGATCGCCGGGTCGGCGTAGCCGGCCCACAGGATCAGCTTGCCGCCGGCCTTCTCGAAGGCGCCCAGGTTCGGGTCGGTGCCGTCGAGCTCGCCGTCGTTCGCGGAGGTGATCTTCTCGAACTCGGCCTTGGTGAACTTGACGTTCATGTAGCTCGCGGCGCCGTCGAAGGTGCCGGTCGGGGTGATCCAGCTCTGCCAGGCGGTGGTCCCGATATTGGCGTCGATGGCGCCGGTCTCGGCGGTTCCGTTGCCGGGAACGATCCAGCCCGCCCAGTTCAGCTCGGAGCCGCAGGTCTCGTAGCCCGGGTAGAGCAGGTCGCCCTGCGCGTCCCGCACGCCGTTGTAGAGCTTGTTCACCGTCTGGACCTGAGCGGCCGTCAGACAGTAGTCCGCGGCCGTGGAGGTCTGGCCGCTCTTGCACGCGATGCTGCTCGGCTGCCAGGTGCAGGCCAGCGGATCGGCCAGGTAGCCGACCGCGGTGCCGCCGCAGGCCGCCAGTACCGCGTTGTGCAGCGGGGTGAGGTCGGCCGAGGTCAGGATCGCGTTGCCGGCGGCGTCGGTGTTCGCCTGCGCGTTCCAGGCCTCCTCGAAGGCGTTTAGCTCGGTCTGGATCGAGGCGGGCGACCCGGCGATGATGCCGTTGAAGTCGGTCGGGTAGCGCTGCGCCTCGATCAGGGCCTCACGGCCGCCGTCCGAGCAGCCGTCGTAGTACGAGTCCGTCGGCGCGCTGCCGTAGTAGCCCTTGATGATCGCCTTGGAGACGAGGGCCAGCTGGTGCTCGGACGCGTAGCCGAACTCGGCCCTGAGCTCAGGGTCCTGGAAGGCCGGCACGCTGAACCCGGCGCCCTCGTGGCCCTCGTCGTCCGCGGCGACCGCGAAGTTGCCGTCGGTCACCTGCACGCAGCCGGCCGAGGCGGTAGGCGTGTTGACGTTCACGTTGCCGCAACCGCCGCCGCAGCCCTCCTGGAGGTAGTAGCCCGCGTAGGTGCTGCTGGGCAGGTAGAGGGTGAAGTGCGTCTCCGGGGCGATGATGCCCTGCACCTCACAGGCGGCCCAGGCGCCCACCGGGTTCGCGGCGGCCGCGACCGGCGCCGCCGAGGCGATCGAGGTGTTGGCGCCGGACAGCGTCAGAAGGTTGATGCTGCCGGCCACGCTGGAACAGCCCAGCGCCGGGGTGATGGCGGCGGCGGTCGTGGCCGAGGTGGAGCCGGTGGCGGCCTGCGCCGCGCCGGCGCCGTTCTGTGCGCCGGTGAGCGTGAGGCTCAGGCCGACGGCGAGGGCGAACACGGCGAGGAACGTCGGGATCTTCCATCGGCGAGCGCGCCGGAGGGCGATGGATGACATGTTGCGTCTCCTGTTGTGCGGGTGGTGTCGGGGAGCGTCCGGTTCTGTACGCAGCCGTCAGGCGAGGGCGGACTCCGCCTCGATCATCGCGATCTCCTCCGCCTGCTCGCTCTTGCCGCCGAGCAGCGCGACCGTGATCGCGGCGCAGACCAGTGCGGCGATGCCGCACACCAGGAAGCCGAACGAGTAGCCGTGGTCCAGGGCGGGGACCGCCAGCGACGCGGCCTTGCTGAACGGGACGTCCGGCGGGACGGAGTTGGTGGCCATCGCGCCTGCCCCCTTGGCCGCGCCCTTGATCGCGTCGGGGAGCGACGAGGACGCCAGCGAGGCATTGAAGCTGGTGGCCGCCCGGCTCAGGGCGACGGCGCCGATCAGCGCCGGGCCCATGGCGAAGCCGAAGTCGCGCACCATGCTCGTGGTCGCCGCGGCCATGCCGGCCAGCTTCGTCGGCACCGTGTTGACCACGGTCGCGGTGACCGAGGACACCGCGAACGAGAAGCCGACCCCGACCAGGCCCATCGGCACTATCAGCGAGGGCAGGGTGGCGTTGCTGATCGGCAGGGTGGAGGCCCAGATCTGCCCGGCGCCCATGAGCCCGAAGCCGCCGCCGAGGATCCAGCGCGGCTGGTAGTGGGCCATCATGAACGAGGTCAGCGGGAACAGGAAGATGGTCAGGCCGCTGAGCAGGACGAAGGCGAAGGCGGTGCGCAACGCGCTCTGGTGCTGGATGACCTCCATCCGGATGCTGATGGCGTAGGCGGTGCCCAGGAACGAGAACATCCCGAGCACGGTCACCCCGGCGGCCAGCGCGAAGGCGCGGTTGCGGAACAGGTCCATCCGCAGCAGCGGGTTGGGGACCCGCAGCTCGATCAGCACGAAGGCGATCAGCAGCGCCGCGGCGACGACGAAGGAGCCGATGATCGTCCCGTTGCTCCAGCCCGCGGTCGGCCCCTCGATCACCGCGTAGAGCAGCGCGAACAGGGCCAGGCCGATGGTGACCTGGCCGGGCAGGTCCAGCGAGCGGCCCTCCGGGGAGCGCGAGTCCCTGGCGAAGAAGTAGCTGAACGCGGCGTCGGCCGCGGCCAGGATCGTGATGATGAAGAAGGCCCAGCGCCAGATCCCGTAGGTGGCCGTCAGCCCGCCGAGCAGCGGCGAGATGAAGTTGCCGGTGGACAGCAGCGCGGCCCACAGCGCGATCATGCGGGCGCGCTGGGCGTGGGTGTGGCTGCCCGAGGCGATGATGGCCAGGGTGGTCGGGAACAGGGTCGCCGAGCCGAGGCCGGCGATGAACTGCCCGACGTACATCTGGCCGACTCCGGAGGAGGTGCCGGAGATCAGCTCGCCGATCATCAGCAGCAGCGCGCCGATGACGAGCAGCCGCTTGCGGCCGAACAGGTCGCCCAGGACGCCGAAGGTGAGCTCAAGGGCGGCGATCGGCAGCAGGGTGCAGTCGGAGATCCAGTCGAGCTGGGACGAGCCGGTGGGATGCAGCACGGTCTGGAAGGTCCCGTTGAGGGTGGCCGGGACGGCCAGGCCGATCTGGGCCAGGCAGACCGCGAATCCGACGGCGACGATGGTGGCCGTGTTCAGGCTGGTGCGGCCGGCCGGCGAGCCGGGTGCCGTGCGCGGACTACCCGGCGTGGACAGCGGAGTGGACAAGGTGGGCCTCTATCTCTCGGAGAACTTCGTTGTTTTCTCGGGGGCTGCCGCCAGTGCTGCTCAACGCTGCTGTTCAATGCGCTCCAGCACCGGTGGCCACGCTGTGATCACTCACCGGTTGACGCCTTGACGCCACTGCGGCGGTGCAGTGGCGGTATGTTGAGCGACAGTAGACCCGCGCGGATAGTGGTGCAAGACTTGCAGGAGATATTGTTGACAATCTTGGCGCGCCCTCCTAGGTTGGCCTATCGAAGCGCTTCGCGACCGTGATCCACAGCACGCCGAACCCTGCCCTCGCGGGCTTCCTTGGAGACCGACATGAACGACGCGAGCACGACAGCCGGGACCCGCACCGCGGACGGGGCGCTGCTGGTGATCAGCGCGCACGCCGGCGACTTCGTCTGGCGCGCGGGCGGCGCCCTGGCGCTGGCGGCCGAACGCGGGCAGCGGGCCAAGGTCGTCTGCCTGTCCTACGGCGAGCGCGGGGAGTCCGCGAGCGCCTGGCGCGCGGGCAAGGCCCTGGACGAGATCAAGGCGCTGCGCAGCTCCGAGGCCACCGCGGCGGCCGCGGCGCTCGGCGCGGAGATCGAGTTCTTCGACGCCGGTGACTACCCGCTGCGGGAGAGCCCGGAGCTGACGGACCGTCTGGTCCACGTCTACCGCGAGCTGCAGCCCACCGTCGTGATCACCCATCCGCTGGCCGACCCGTACAACGCCGACCACCCCGCCGCCGCGCGGATGGCGCTGGAGGCCCGCATCCTGGCCCAGGCCATCGGCTACCCGGCGCCCGGCGAGCCGCTGGGCGCGCCGCCGGTCTTCTTCTTCGAGCCGCACCAGAGCGAGCAGAGCGACTTCAAGCCGCAGGTGCTGCTGGACATCACCGGGGTCTTCCACAAGAAGCGCAAGGCGATGGAGTGCCTGGCCGCGCAGGGGCACATGTGGGAGTACTACACGGACCTGGCCAAGCGCCGGGGCGTGCAGCTGCAGCGCAACGCCGGGCCCAACCTCGGCTTCACCACCGACACTCTCGGCGAGGCGTACATGCGGCTCTACCCGCAGGTCACCGGGGAACTGGCATGAGGCCGGTGATCGTCACCGACGTTCCCCGCCCCTCCCCCGCCGACCTGGACGCCCTCGCGCCGTTCGGGGTGGCCACCGTGCACGAGGCGCTGGGCCGCACCGGGTACCTCGGCCCGACGCTGCGCCCGATCCAGACCGGGGCACGGATCGCCGGGGCCGCGGTGACCGCCCTGTGCTGGCCCGGCGACAATCTGATGATCCATGCGGCGATCGAGCAGTGCACGCCGGGCGACGTGCTGGTCGTCACCACCACCTCGTCGTGCACGGACGGGCTGTTCGGCGAGCTCTTCGCGACCGCGCTGCAGTACCGCGGGGTGCGCGGCGTGATCACCACTACCGGTGTCCGCGATACCGCCGAGCTGCGCGAGCTGGGCTTCCCGGCCTGGTCGGCGGCGGTCAGCGCGCAGGGCACCGTCAAGGCCACCGCCGGGGCGGTCAACGTGCCGATCACCGTGGGCGGACAGCTCGTCAGGCCCGGTGACGCAGTACTCGCCGACGACGACGGCGTGATGGTCGTGGCCCGATCCAGCGTTCCGGAGGCCCTGAAGGCCGCGCAGGCACGGGTCGAGAAGGAGGAGGCGGCCCGCGCCGCGTTCCGCTCCGGTGAGCTCGGGCTCGATCGCTACGGCATGCGTCCGCTGCTCGACAAGCTCGGCGTGCAGTACGTCACGGCTGAGGAGTACGCCCGGAGCGGGCAGTGACGGCGTCCCACGGCTACGACGAGGTCGGCCTGCCCTGCATGCTCATGCGCGGCGGCACGTCCAAGGGCGCGTATTTTCTGGCTCAGGACCTGCCCGCCGACCGCGCCGAGCGCGACGGTCTGCTGCTGCGCATCATGGGCAGCCCCGACCCGCGCCAGATCGACGGGATCGGCGGCGCCCACCCGCTCACCAGCAAGGTCGCGGTCGTATCAGCCTCCGATGATCCGGGCGCCGATGTCGACTACCTCTTCCTGCAGATCGGCGTTGACGCCCCCGTCGTCTCCGACGCGCAGAACTGCGGCAACCTGCTGGCCGGGGTCGGCCCGTTCGCGATCGAGCGCGGCCTGGTCAAGCCCGGCGACGGCGAGACCCCCGTGCGTATCCGGATGCTGAACACCGGCCAGCTCGCCACCGCCACGATCCTGTCCCCCGGCGGCAGGGTCCAGTACGCGGGCGACGCCGACCTCCCGGGGGTGCCGGGCACGGCGGCGCCGATCGTCCTCGAGTTCGGCGCCCCCGACACGCTGCTGCCCACGGGGCAGGTCTCCGACATCGTGGACGGCACGCGGGTCACCTGTATCGACGCCGGCATGCCTGTCGTGCTGCTCGACGCGCAGGACTTCGACGTGACCGGGCGCGAGAGCCCGCAGGAGCTGGAGGCGAACGCCGAGCTCGCGACGCGTATCGCCCGCATCCGCCGGGCCGCCCTGCCGTTGATGGGCCTCGATCCGGCCACCGCGACCACGGTCCCCAAGCTCGCCCTGATCTCGCCGCCGCAGAACGGCGGCACCGTCTCCACCCGGACGTTCATCCCGGTGCGCTGCCACACGGCGATCGGGGCGCTGGCCGGGGTGAGCGTCAGCGCGGGGCTGCTGCTGGACGGAGCCGTGGGCCTGCGCCACGCCAAGCTCCCGCCCACCGGCGAGCCGCTGCGCCTCGAGCACCCCACCGGCCACCTCGACGTCGCCGTCGACCTCGATCCGGCCGCCGATCCGCCCCGGCTGCGCCGCTCCGGCGTGGTCCGCACCGCGCGCAAGCTGTTCGACGGCATCGTGTACCCCGGACCCGCACGGACCCAGTGAGCCGCAAGACCTTGACGCTCGGAGACACAGCACCCATGGAGACCGCACCCACCTTCCTGCAGCACGAGGTCGCGCACCTCGGCCACGTCGAGCTGCTCACCCCGGAGTTCGACCGGAGCCTGTGGTTCTTCACCGAGGTGCTGGGCCTGTCCGAGTGCGGCCGGGTCGGCGACTCGGTCTACCTGCGCACCTGGGACAACTACGAGCACCACAGCCTCGTGCTGACGGCCCATCACACCTCCGGCATCCGCCGCACCGCCCTGCGTGCGTCCAGCGCCGAGGCGCTCAAGCGGCGGGTCGCCGCGATCGAGGCGGCGGGGCTGGGCCTGGGCTGGACCGAAGGGCGTCCGGGCATCGGGGACACCTACGTCTTCGCCGATCCGGACGGCCACGAGTTCGAGCTGTACTGGGAGAGCGAGTGGTTCGAGGCCCCCGAGGGCTCCCGCCCGGCGCTGAAGAACCAGGCGCAGGCGTACCCCGGCAGGGGCGTGGCCCCACGGCGGCTCGACCACGTCAACTACCTCGCCGCCACGGTCGAACCCAGCGGCGGGTTCGTCCGCGACGTGCTCGGCGCCCGCGTCACCGAGCAGATCATGAACAACGACGGGACCGTCCCGGCCCAGTGGCTCAGCTTCGCGAACAAGTCCTACGACCTGGTCTACACCCGGGACTGGACCGGCAGCCGCGGCCGGCTGCACCACATCGCGTTCGCCACCGACACCCGCGAGGACATCCTGCGGGCCGCGGACATCTTCCTGGACAAGGGCGTGTTCATCGAGACCGGCCCGCACAAGCACGCGATCCAGCAGACCTTCTTCCTCTACGTCTACGAGCCCGGCGGCAACCGCGTCGAGCTGTGCAACCCCACCAGCCGCCTGATCCTCGCCCCGGACTGGCAGACGATCACCTGGACCGAGGCCGAGCGCGCCAAGGGCCAGGCCTGGGGCCTGAAGACCATCGAGTCCTTCCACACCCACGGCACCCCGCCGGTCGCCTGACCTGAGTATCAGGGATCGACCGGGTTCGTCGAGGTGGTGGCTGTGGCCGAGAACGGGGCGGTGGCCGGGGCGTAGACCTGGACGTGTCCGTCGCTCTCACGCACGGCCAGGCGCGGCAAAGGTGGCAGGGCCCGCACGCTCCTCGGATGCGTGAGCGATTGGCCGGTCAGGGCAAACGTCGCGCCGTGGCAGGGACAGGCCAGCTGGTCGCGCCCGGGGGTCAGGTCCAGGCGGCAGCCCTGATGCGTGCAGATCGCGGAGATCGCCTGTACCCGGCCGGAGACCCGCTGCACGAATCCGGCCACGCTGCCGAGGTCGAATGACAGCACACTGCCTTCGGGCAGGTCGGCGACGGCAACCACGCTCTGCCAGGCCCCATGCGCGGGAGTGATCGCGCTGTCGGTCGCGGCGGGGTCGGCGGCGGTGCCAGCTGCGGGCTGCCGCGTCAGCAGATTGTCGACACCGATCCCGGCAACCGCGCCGGTCGCGGTCAGGGCGGTGGCCATCAGCACTCGGCGACGCCCCGGAACGCCCCGGGACCCAGCGTGAGCGGGCGCCGGCCGGGGTGCGGTGTCCGTGGCAGCAACGTCCTGTGCTGCGATTTGCGCACGCAGGCCTGCCACGAACTCCTCGCGCGGACCGGCGGAGTCCGGGCTCGCGGCCATCAGGTCGATCGCGGTGCGGGCGATCGCGAGGTCGTCCTCGGTCGGGGCGAAGGGCCCGGGGCGGCGCCGACTCAGCAGGCGCTCGACATAGCGGTCCACCGCGCTTCTCATGACGCTTCCCCTTCCCGCCCTTGTTCCTGCTCTTGTTCCTGACCCTGCTCCTGTTCCTGACCCTGCTGCGGTTGGAGCCCCGCCGCCCGCCGCAGTGCACGGTGCTGAAGCACCTTGGCGTTGGCGACCGACACGCCCAGCTCGGCCGCCGCCTGCTTGATCGTGTAGCCGCGCAGGAACCGCAGCGTCAGAATCGCGCGATGCCGGTCCGACAGCGCACCCAGGATCCTGTCGATCCGGTCCGGGGCGTCGCTCGCAACGCTCGACTGCTCACCGTCCTGGCGGGCCGGTCCGGCGAACTCCTGCAATCGGTCCTGGTCCAGCGCGATCTCGGTGACCTGGTGACCCAGCGTGCGCCGCCAGTGCCCGGCCAGCATGGTGCGCGCGGTGACCAGCAGATACGCCTGCACCTCGCCCACGCTGCGCGACGTGCGCAGCGAGCCGTAGGCGGCCAGGAAGACCTGGGAGGTCAGATCCTCGGCGTCCGGACGGTTGCCCACCTTCGCGAACATCAGCCGGTACACCCGCGACACGTTGTCGGCGTAGATCGCATCCCAGTCCGGGTACGCGGCCGTGCGCAGGATGCTCGGCCGCAGTGCGCTCCGGGGTGCGGCCGTCGGCGCTGCAGCCGGCACGTCGCCGTCATCCCGCCAGGCCGAGCCCACGGCATACCTTCGCGCCCAGGCCAACCGGCGTGTTCTCACAGTCCATCGTATTCCGCCACCACTCGCGCCCAGACTGTCGGTTTCTCGGAGCCGTCAATCGCTCGAGAGGTAATACGGGGCGGGTTACACGTCCAGCGCCATGTAACCCGCCCCGTATTGCTTGCCGGATGCCGGACCGCCTTGGCACGCACGGCGTCCCGCTCACGCCCGCCGTGCGGGCCGAACCGGACCAGAAACGGGAACCATGTATCGCAATAGTCGTATACGGTCGCGCCGTGTCGCGGCGCTGGCAGGCACGCTGCTGGTCGGCGGCGGGCTGCTGGCCGCCTGCAGCAGCCCCTCCCATCCCGCCGCGGCATCGAACACCGGGATCTCCCCGGGCGCAGGCCAGTCCCTGGCCGGGACGCCCGGGGCCACCGGTACCGGCGCAGCCACTCCCGGCGCGTCCGCGATACCGAGCATGACCATGAGCATGAACGCCCCGACCGGCGGCACTACCGCTGCTCCGGTAGCCGGCAACGCGGTGACCATCAAGAACTTCGCGTTCGCCCCCGCCGCGATCACCGTCAAGGCAGGCACGACGGTGACCTGGACAAATCAGGACACTGACGCACACACCGTCACAAGCCGGCAGGGCTCAGGCGGTCCCCTGGCCTCCGCCGCACTGGGCACCGGGCAGAGCTACACGTACACCTTCACCAAGCCGGGCACCTACGCCTACCTGTGCACCATCCACCCGTACATGACCGCCACCGTGACGGTGACGCCGTGACCGAGAACCACGAGCCCGCGATGACCCGCCGTCAGCTCGCCCGCCACGCCGGGTGGTTCGGCTCAGCCGTGGTCCTGACCGTCACCGGCGGCGAGGTAATCAGCCACGTCATACACAACCACGACAGCGCGCTCGCCTCCGCCGCCGCTGCCGCCACCAGCTCCGCCGAACTGCGCTTCGTGCAGGTCTCCGACAGTCACATCGGTTTCCAGGGCCCCGCGAACACCGACGTGACCGGCTCCTTCAACCAGGCCATCGAACAAATCAACAGCCTGGGCTACCGGCCCCACTTCATCATGCACACCGGAGATCTCACGCACCTGTCCACCCCCGCCCAGTTCGACCAGGTCCGCCAGATGCTCACCGGCCTGCGCACCGACCGGGTGTTCACCGTCCCGGGCGAGCACGACTCGGTGGGCGACGCCGGACGCGGCTACCGCGCCGCCTTCGCGGCCGACACCGTCGGCGAGGGCTGGTACTCCTTCGACACCCACGGCGTGCACTTCATCGCCCTGGTCAACACCCTGAGTCTGGAGAAGCTCGGCCACCTGGGCGCCGACCAGATCGACTTCGTGCGCCGGGACGTCGCGGGCCTGAGCTCGGACACCCCCGTCGTGGTCTTCAGCCATATCCCGCTGTTCGCCATGTACCCGCAGTGGGGCTGGGGCACCGACGACGCCCTCCAGGTGCTCGGTCTCCTCAAACGCTTCGCTTCGGTGACCGCCCTCAACGGACACGTCCACCAACTCTTCACCCGTGTCGAGGGCAACGTCACCTTCCACTCCGCCACCACCACCGCCTATCCGCTGCCCGCCCCCGGACACGGACCCGCCCCCACCCCCCAGGTCCTGCCGGCCGGCCGACTCAAGACCGCCTTGGGCATCCGCACCGTCAACTACCGGCAAGGCGCCGCCGCCCTAGCCGTCACCGACCAGCGACTCGCGTAAAGGCCGTCCCTGGCACCCGGCTACGTGGCGGCGTCCCACGGGCCGGGGCCAGCGTCGTGCACACACCGGGCGACCTGGACCCGGTTGGTAACCTCCAGCTTCGCGAACACGCTGCCCACGTGCGTCTTGACGGTCGCCACACCCATGTACAGCGCCCGGGCGATCTCAGTGTTCGTCAACCCCTCGCTGACCGCGACCGCGACCTGCCGCTCGCGGTCCGTCAGCCGGGCCAGCAGGATGCGGGCTTCCCGTTGCCGGGAGTCGTCCACCGACGCGGTGACGGCGGCGATGAGCCGAGTGGTCACACCGGCCGACAGGCTCGGCTCGCCACGGGCGGCACGCTGGACGGCCTGCACCAGCTCCCCCGGTGAGGTGTCCTTCGACAGGAAGCCCACCGCGCCGTTGCGCAGCGCGGGCAGGACCGTGTCGTTGCCGTCGAACGTGGTCAGCATGATGATTCGGGCGGCGCTGCCCTGCTCCCGCAGCCGCCGGGCGGCGGCCAGCCCGTCCATCCGCGGCATCCTGACGTCCATCAGGACGACGTCGGGCAGCTCGCGCGCGACCACCTCCAGCGCCTCCTGCCCGTCACCCGCCTCGCCGACGACGTCGAGGTCGCCCGCTCCGCCCAGGATCATCCGCAGCCCCGCCCGCACCAGCGGATCGTCGTCGACGATCACGACCCGCACCTTGGTCACGTCAGCCACGGCAACCTCGCACTGACCACGAACACCCCGTCCGGTTCTGCCCCATACTCCAGCGTGCCGCCTGCCAGCGCGGCCCGTTCACCGAGCCCCGCGAGGCCGACGCCGTCCGAGGGCGACGCCGCGTCGGTCGTCGCCGGGTCGACCGACTCCGCGCCAGTCTTCACCGTGACCCGATTACGCACCTCGATATCCAGCCACGTCCCGGCCGCCCCGCTCAACCGCACGTCGACCGGCTCGCCGGGGGCGTGCTTGCGGGCGTTGGTGAGGGTTTCCTGCAGGATCCGGAACGATGTGCGCGACAGCAGTTCCGGCAGACCGGCCGGATCGGGCATGGCGCCCTGCGGCAGTTGCGAGGTGTCGAGCCGGACCACCGCGCCTGTCTCCCGGACGTCGGCCAGCAGCGCCGGCAGCTCGGCCAGCGTCGGCTGGGTCCGCACGGCGCCGCCGTCTCGCAGCACTCCCAGCACCTGCCGCAGCTCGGCCAGGGCCGATTGCGCGCCGAGCTGTATGGTCTGGGCGGTGGCCGCCGTCTCGGCCCGGCTGAGATCCTCGCGGTAGGCCAGCGCTCCGGCGTGCAAGGCCACCAGGGAGATCCGGTGGGCCAGCTCGTCGTGCATCTCGCGGGCGATCCGGGTGCGCTCGGCGTTGCGGGCCGCGCTCGCCAGCAGCAGTTGCTCACGCTCCAGCGTCGCCGCCCGCTCGCGCAGCGACGCGAGCAGTTCACGGCGGGTCGCGAGGTAGAACCCTGCGGCCACGGCGGCAGCGAAGATCCCCAGGACGATCAGCACATTGACCGCGGTCGCCCCGGCGCTGCCCTCGGAGGACGAGACCTCGGCCGGTGTGAACCGCGGACGGTACACGCTCTCGGACACGATCGCGCCGGCCGCGCAGACGGCCCCCGTCACGAGGACCCACCACCGTCGGCGCCAGGTCGCCATCGAGACGACGGCGACGATCAGCGCTCCAGTGCTGGAGACCGACACCACTGACGCAGCGGCCACCAGGCACGCCACGGCGAGCGGGTGCCGTCGTCGAACGGCCAGCGACGCCACCGCCGCCACGCCGAACACGAAGTCGATCAAGAGCGCCGGGCCGATGCGGTCGCTCTGCGTCCCGGCCACCCGCCCGGGCGCGGTCAGCACGACGGCGTAGGCGATCCAGACGAAGGCACCGACGGCGGCTGCGAACAGATAGCGCGAGGTCTTCGACCAGCTGTCGAGCGGCGGGGGCACCTGTGCCTGCAGGTGCAGCGGAGGCGATGTGGCCACGACGCCAGCGTAGGGCGAGGCCGACTCCCCGCGGACCCACCATGAGGCTCGGCCGGCTCCACCCGGGGGTGGAGGCGGATTCCGACCGGCAGGGGAGGTTTCCGGCACGCAGGACCTGCAGCCTGGTTGCTGCCGGCCGAGCCCGGCGGATCGTCGGCTTGTCAGCCAAGGACGCGCACAGGGGGCAGAAAAGTGAACACACTGAGAAAGACCGCGGTACTGGTCGGAGCGCTCTACATCCTCGCGGCGGTCACGTCGATCATCGGCCTGCTCGCCTACGGGCCGGTCCTGCACGACTCCGACTACATCCTCAAGGGAGCGGCGCAGGCCACCCGGGTGGCCTCGGGGGCGTTTCTCGAGTCGGTGCTGGCCTTCTCGATCATCGGGATCTCGCTCGCCATGTTCCCGATCCTGCGCAGGCGCAACGAGGGCCTCGCCCTCGGGTACGCCTGCTTCCGTCTGCTCGAGGCCACCATCATCATCGTCGGCATCATCAGCCTGCTGTCCGTGGTGACGCTGAGCCGGGAGTACGCGAAGGTTACGGCGCCCGACGCCGCCTCCTACGTGACCGCGGGCAGGCTGCTGGTGGCCCAGCACGACTGGACCTTCCTCTTCGGGCCCGACCTCGCCCTGGGCCCGAGCACCCTGATCATGGGCTACTTCCTGCTGCGGTCGAGGCTGGTTCCGAGGTTCATCGCGGTGATGGGCCTCGTCGGGGGTCCGCTGGTCTGGGTGTCGGCCGTCCTGGTGATGTTCAACGCCTACGGCCAGGTCTCCACGTGGGGGGCCGTCACCGCGATCCCCGTGTTCGCCTATGAGATGACTTTCGCGGTATGGCTGATCACCAAGGGCTTCAACGAGTCCGCCCTGGCAGCCCTGCACGCCCAGCCGGCTCAGCCGGGCCAGCACCGGGAATAGGGGCGTCGGGCACCGTGTTCCCGAGCTTTGTTGACACTTCAACCAACTGGGAGCTGAGCGCGATGCAGTTCGGGATCTTCACCGTCGGTGACGTCGCCACCGATCCCGTCTCGGGCCGTAAGCCGACCGAGCAGGAGCGGATCAAGGCGATGGTCGAGATCGCGCTCAAGGCCGAGGAGGTCGGGCTGGACGTGTTCGCGACCGGCGAGCATCACAATCCGCCGTTCGTGCCGTCCTCGCCGACGACGATGCTCGGGTATATCGCGGCGCGCACGCAGCGGCTGATCATGTCCACGTCCACGACGCTGATCACGACGAACGACCCGGTGAAGATCGCCGAGGACTTCGCGATGCTCCAGCACCTGGCCGACGGGCGGGTCGACCTGATGCTCGGCCGCGGCAACACCGGGCCGGTCTACCCCTGGTTCGGGCAGGACATCCGCCAGGGCATCCCGCTCGCCGTGGAGAACTACGCGCTGCTGCACAAGCTGTGGCACGAGGACGTGGTGAACTTCGCGGGCCGTTTCCGCACCCCGCTGCAGGAGTTCACCTCCACCCCGCGCCCGCTGGACGGCATCCCGCCGTTCGTCTGGCACGGCTCGATCCGCAGCCCCGAGATCGCCGAGCAGGCCGCGTACTACGGCGACGGGTTCTTCGCGAACAACATCTTCTGGCCCAAGGACCACTTCCAGAAGCTGATCGGCCTGTACCGCACGCGCTACGCGCACTACGGCCACGGCACTGCCGAGCAGGCCATCGTCGGCCTCGGCGGCCAGGTCTTCATGCGCAAGAACTCGCAGGACGCCATCAGCGAGTACCGCCCGTACTTCGACCACTCGCCGGTCATGGGCGGCGGTCCGTCGCTGGAGCAGTACATGGAAGAGACCCCGCTCAGCGTCGGCAGCCCGCAGGAGATTATCGACAAGACTCTGACCTTCCGCGAGTACTTCGGCGACTACCAGCGCCAGCTGTTCAACGTGGACGGCGGCGGGCTGCCGCTCAAGACCGTCCTGGAGCAGCTGGACATGCTCGGCGAGGTGGTGCAGGTCCTGCGCGAGGAGTTCGCGAAGGACAGGCCGGCCGATGTGCCGGAGGCGCCCACCCACGCCTCACTGCTGGCCAACCGCGAGACGCAGGACGCGTAACGCACATCCGCCCCGGAAAGGAGAACCATGACCGAGAGGTACAACAGCTACCGGCCCGACGGTGAACCCACTGCGGACCGGTGGACAGGTGCCCTGCACCTCTTCGACGACTCCAAAGACGGGGCGGTCGTCGCGGTACGTGAGGAGACTGCGATCGAGCGCTGGGAACGTGCCGGGCTGCTCTTCGAGGAGAAGCAATACAGCGCGGCGGCCAAGCTGCTGGCCGACCTCGTCGACGAGCACCCGCAGCACACCGCGGCCCGGATGCTGCTGGCCCGCGCCTACTACCACTCGGCGCAACTCACCCGCGCCGAGGAGCAGTTGCGCGTGGTCCTCGAGCGTGACCCGGTCGACCACTACGCGCACCTGATGCTCGGCCGCACGCTGCAACGCCAGAGCCGTGCCACACAGGCCGCCCCATGGCTGCGCATGGCCGACGCATTCGCCGAAGAAGGCTAGACAGGCAGCCGCATCCACCCCACCAGACCTACCAGCCCCATCAGCCCCACCCCAGCCCAGAATCCCGAACAACTTGGAGTCGAACTGATGTCTCGTGCAGTGCAGTTCTCTGAGTACGGCGGCACCGAGGTGCTGCGAATCGTGGACGTCGCGCCGCCCACCGCGGGCCCGGGGCAGGTGCGCCTGGCGGTGCGGGCCGCGGGCGTCAACCCGATCGACTGGAAGATCCTGGCCGGCTACATGCGCGAGGCGACGCCGGTCACGCTTCCGGCCGGACTCGGCAGGGACGTGGCGGGCGTGGTCGACCAGGTCGGGGAGGGTGTGACCGAATACGCGGTGGGTGACGAGGTGCTGGGCACCGCGCTGACCCCGTCGTACGCCGAGTTCGCCCTCGCCGATCCCGCCGCGCTGGTAGCCAAGCCGCCCACGGTGCGCTGGCCGGTGGCCGGGACCCTGGCGGCATCGGGCAACGTCGCCTGGGCGGCGATCAACCGGCTCAAGGTCGCCGAGGGCGAGACCCTGCTGGTGCACGCCGCCGCCGGCGGGGTGGGCACGTTCGCCGCACAGCTGGCCGTCGCCCGCGGCGCGCGCGTGATCGGCACCGCGAGCGAGCGCAACCACGAGCAGTTGCGTTCGCTCGGCGCGATCCCGGTCAGTTACGGCGAGGGACTGGCCGAGCGCGTGCGGGCCATCTCCCCACAGGGCGTGGACGCGGTGCTGGACGCCTCCGGCCGCGGCGAGATCCCGGTCTCGATCGACCTGGCCGGCGGCCCGGCGCGGGTGCTGACCCTGGTGGCCTTCGACGCCGCCGACACCGGCGTCCAGATCTACCAGGGCGAACGCGAGCAGGCCGGCACCCAGGGCTTGCAGGAGATCGTCGGCCTGATCGCGCAGGACCGGATGCGGGTGCCGATCTGGCGCACATACGCGCTCGAACAAGCCGCCGCTGCCCTGGACGTGAGCCGCTCCGGGCATCTGGGCGGCAAAATAGTGCTGCTTCCCGCGTAAGGAGCACCAGGGACGGGCACGTCCTGCCACGCGACGCCACAGCTCGAAACCCGGCCGAAAGAGAACGTTATGCAGTCCGGCAACGACCCGAAACCACCACCGCCCGTACTGCTGGTGATGGGCGTCTCCGGCAGCGGCAAGACCACGGTCGGCTCGCTGCTGGCCGGGCGGCTGGGCTGGACCTACGCCGAGGCCGACAACTTCCACCCGCCCGCCAACGTGGCCAAGATGCACGCCGGACACCCGCTGACCGACGCGGACCGCCTGCCCTGGCTCGACGCGATCGGTGCGTGGATCGACCAGACGACCGCCGACGGCGAATCCGCCGTGGTGACCTGCTCGGCGCTCAAGCGCTCCTACCGCGACCGGCTGCGCGCGGGGCGCCCTAACGTGGTCGTGATCTACCTCGACGCCGACCCCGAGACGGTCCGCACCCGCCTGGCCACCCGCCACGGCCACTTCTTTCCGCCCGACCTGCTGGCTAGTCAGTTCCGCGACCTGGAACCGCCCGGCCCTGACGAAAGGGTCGAATACGTGCGTGTGCGCCCGGAGACCTCCTCCGCGCAGATCGTGCAGCACCTGCTCGACGAGCACGGAGCCACGTGGGGGGTCGCCGCGTGACGTACCGCTGACCCGGGACGGCACAATCGTCGCCACGGCATACCTCCGTCCGTCCCCGGGACGGGAACGCAACGAGACTCCCAGGAGGAGCAATGGAAACCCGCGTGGCGGACAACCCCGAGCGGTCGCGCTTCGAGATCTTCGCCGACGGCGAGCCGGCCGGCTTCGCCGAGTACCACCGGTACGGACACGAGCTCGCCTTCATCCACACCGAGATCGATCCGCGCTTCGAGGGCAAGGGCCTGGGCAGCACGCTCGCCCGCGCGGCGCTGGACGCGGCCAGGGAACAAGGGCACGGCGTGCTGCCCTACTGCCCCTTCATCCGCGGCTGGATCGCCAAGCACCCCGAGTACGTAGACCTGGTGCCCCAGGGCCAGCGGGCCCGATTCGATCTCTGAGTCGCGCTCACCCGGGCCCGCTACTGGCTCCTTTTCCAGCCCGTGCCCTTACAACCGTTCCAGGAGACGCTTCGCCATCCGCGCGATGTGGTGCGACACCCGGCTCTTCTCCCACTCCACCGTATTGGTCAGGTCGAGGAAGCGCAGACAGCCCTCGGGCACGTCCGTGAGATTGACGAGGACCGCGTAGTCGGCCCCCGATCGCCTACCTGTCGCGTAAGCGCCTGGCCATGCATTGCTGTAACCTGTCAAGAAGGCTTTGGAGGTTATCGTGATGACGCTGTCGCCTGCCGACGACGGGCTGCTGCTCGCGTTGCTGAACACCACCCCGGTGGTCGACGGCCGGCCGCGTGACGAGCTCGACAGCATCGACGCCGGACGGCGCTGGCTCACCGCGCACGGACAGCCGGCCTCCGTCGCCGAGTGGAAGGCCCTGCGCGAGGTACGTTCGGTACTCCAGGACGTCGTTCGCGCAGAGCGGGACCCCGGTGGCGTGGCGCCGTTCGTGGCAGGTGTCGGCTATTGGGCGACGGGCGTGGACGGCGGCATCACCTGGAGCCTGGACCTGCCGGAAGGGCGAACCGCCGCGGCCCGGGCTGTCCTCGCCTGGGACGCCCTCACTGTGTCCAGCCCCGGCAGACTGCGTCCGTGCGCCAATCCCGAGTGCCGGCTCTTCCTGATCGACCGCAGCAAGCCGAACTCCGCGCGCTGGTGCTCGATGGCCACCTGCGGCAACCGCCTGAAGGCCCGGCGGCACTACGAGCGCACGCGCGACGCTTCGCAGTCGTGAGGGATCACATACTGACGGGCTACATGTCGAGGACGACGTCGGTGCCGGGCTGGGCGCAGCAGATGAGCACCTGTCCGTCGCCGGGGAGTTCCAGTGGAGCTGGGGAGTAGCTGACGTCGCCGGATAGCAGTGGCGTGATGCAGGTGTGGCAGACTCCGGATCGACAGCTCCAGCGGGTGGGGATATCGCAGGCCTCGGCGAGTTCGAGCACGCTTCGCCGACTCTCCGGGTAGGGCGTTGAGATGCCGCTGCGTGCGAAGGTCACCACTGGTCCGGTTCCCGGCGGCCCCGGAGGCTGGTGGGGTGGCCGGATGGCCTGGCTGGTCAGTCCCGGGTTGATGGAGGGCAGTGCCCCGAACAGCTCGGTGTGGATGCGGGCCGGGTCGATACCCAGCCCCGCAAGTGCGTGCTGCATGTCTGCCATGAATGAGGCCGGCCCGCAGACGTACGCGCTCGCGCTGGCTGGAACGTCCAGTGCGATCAGCTGGTCCTTGGTCAGGCGCCCGGGGGCGGCGTTGGCACGGCGGCGCTCCTCGGGTGTGGCCGCGCTGTAGAACACGTGCTCGCGGGCGTGTGGCAGCGATGCGAGCAGGGCGTGCGCTTCGGCGGCCAGCGGATGCTCCTGCGGATTTCGGGCACCGTGGATCCACCAGACTTCGCGGTCGCTGTGGCGTACCGCGAGTTCGTGCAGCATGGACAGCACCGGGGTCAGACCGATCCCGGCGGAGATCAGGAGCACAGGGCCGCTGCCGCCATCGAGCACGAAGTCACCACGGGGCGCCGCGGCGTCGAGGACCGCGCCCGGCCGCAGCTTCCTAGTCAGGTAGCTGCTGGCCACGCCATGCGGCTCGTGCTTGACGCTGATCCGGTAGCTGCCGTCACTAGGTGCGCAGGACAACGAGTAGCTGCGCACCGGGGTGGGCGTGCCGGGTCCGGGGATACGCAGCGTCAGGTACTGGCCGGCTTGGGCAGTCGGCAGCCGGTTCCCGTCCGCTGCGGCCAGGTTGATTGAGGAGACTGTCGCGCTCTCGGGGACAACGCTCGTCACCCGCAGGGCGCGGAAGCCCACCCAGGCCGGCCCCGGGTCCGCGGGCGCGGTGGCAGTGGCTGTGACTGCGGCTGCACCTGCGACAGTGCTCGCACTGCTCGCACTATCAGCAGCCTTGAGCAGGTCGCGGAACGATCCCTGCCAGCCGGGGCTCAGCGCCGGGATCTGGGTCGCGAGGCGCAACGTGGCTGTGTCCCGGCCGGGCAGATAGAGCAGCGCATCAGTATCAGCCACGCTCAGCGCGCCGGGCCCGGTCCGGGTCTTGACGATCTGGTCACCGGCCTGGACCTGGCCCTCGCGGATGACCCGCAGATAGAAGCCGGGCCGGTGATGGCTGACCAGCAGTGACGGCAGCTCGGGCTCGCCGAGGCGCATCCCGACCCGGTAGCAGGTGACCCGCGGCTGGGTGACCTCGAGCTCCGCCTCACCGATGCGGTACCGATCCCCGATACAGACCTCGTCGTCGGGCAGGCCGTCGACGGTGAGGTTCTCCCCGAACTGGCCGTAGTCGAATTCCTCGCGCCCGAAGTGCCGCTGCCAGTGTCGGTAGGACTGGATCTGGTAGACCAGCACGGCCCGCTGCTCGCCGCCATGGCCTGCCGTATCGCCCTGGCCGTCCCCGTCGATGTTGAGTCGGCGCACCATCGCCGGTCCGGACACAGACTGCTTCCACACGCCGGTGTAGACGGTCCGCCCCTGCCAGGCCACGTTCTTCGGCTTCGTTCTTCGGCTTCCCGACATTCACCGACAGCACGGACGGCATCAGTCACTCCTTCGCATGGCGGCGACTCTTCGCACGCATTCGCACGTACACGACCGTTCCTGTCACACCTGCCTGTTTGGCGCCACTTCGTCGAGCGTGAGGTCGCGGTCCACGCCGTGCCCAATCACGCTCTGGCCGGGCTCCTGCCGCAGCCGAGCGCCGTCGAGGTGCACCTCGACCAAGCCAGGCTCGAAGGACAGCAACCCGGAGATGCGCCGCACCTCGGTCCAAGCGTCCTCGTAGGACCACACGGCACGCTGCGCGCCAGCGACGTCGTAGTAGCTGGCCAACCCCTTGTACGGGCAGAACGTCTGGCCCTCGGACGGGGTGAGCGCGGACTCGTCGACGTCGGAGCGCGGCACGTACCAGCGCGGCGCGAACCCGGACTCGAACAGCACCAGGGGCCGCGTGGTGTCGGCGATGACCCGCTCGCCGCTGCGCACGACGAGGTGACGGCTGGTCTGGCGGATGTCGATGCGGTGGTAGCTGTCGGCCGCGTGGCCGACGATCCGCTCGTCCTCCTCGTAGAAGGCGTCCATCGCGCGCCACGCGAACGCGACGCGCCCCTTCAGTTCACTCGCGTGGTCCGGCAAACTCGTGTGCTGCCATGCCGCGCGCGGTTTGCTCTGCTCCCCGGCGCGCACGCTGAACCAGGCCGTCGGTCCGAGGTCGCGGTGGCGGGTGGTGTGGTCGCTCTGCTCCAGCACATCGGCGGCGATGTCCCGCAGCGGGAAGTACGCCACCGGGTAGCGGCCGGGCTCGTGCAGCAGCACGACGTCCTCGCTGTCGGCGATCCAGGTGTCGGCGAGTCGCACGCGCATGCGTCGGCGCAGTGGCTCGGCGAACAGCATCCGCTCAGGCAGCGGATCGGGTACGAGGAACCGGCCTACTGCGCCCGGCGCGAGCGGTCCCTGCTGCCAGGAGAGTCCCATTGCTCCCTTCCCTGCTTCTTTCACTCTCTCGAACGGTCAGCACAGAAGCTACGCGCCGAGAATCTAACCTGTCAAGGCAGCAATGATGGTTATGGTGGCGGCCGCGCCGCCTTCTCGCCTGCCTGCTCATGTCGGCTTCATCTTCGCCCGATACGGTCCGGCGCACTCCGCCGTGATCGTCAGGCCAGTGTCAGCAGAGGTATGGACAAAGTGAGCGCTTCGACACAGAGCACTCAGGTACTGAGTCGCCCGCGAACCGTGGCAGGCGACCCGCTGCGCCGCTTCCTGCTGGTCACGTTGGGTCTGCTCGCGTTCGCGCTGGCGTTGGCGCTGCCCGCGGTCGTCAGGAGTCCGCAGCTCTCGCCGGTGGACGAGGTCGCGCACGCGGACTACGCCTACCAGATCGCGCACGGGAGCATCCCGGCCAAGGGCTCGCTCGTCGCCCCCGAGATCCGGTACGAATGGTCCTGCCGCGGCGTGGGCGACACGCCGGAACCGAACTGCGACAGCGTCGGCGGGGACTTCGGGGCCGGCGCCCAGGACTACAACTTCGGGGATCCGCCGGTCTACTACCTGATCACCGGCGTGCTCGCGCGCGGCCTCGACCTCGTGGTCCCGGGGGGCCACCACTTCATCTCGCTCGGCCGCTGCGTCGGCGCGCTCTGGCTCTTCGCCGGCATGCTCGTGCTCTACCTCGCGCTGCGCCGGCTGCGCGTCGCCTGGCCGATCGCGGCGGCGGCCGCCGGACTGCTGCCGCTGTGTCCCGGGGTGCTGGCCGCCGCGAGCACGATGACCAGCGACGCCCCGGCCGTGCTGGCGGGCGCCGCGGCGCTGTACATGCTGGCCCGCATCACGGTCCAGCACCGGATGGGCTGGGTGCTGCCCGCCGTGGTGACCGTGTTGGCCACCGGGACCAAGGTCCTCAACGGGATGCCGATGCTGGCGGTCGCCTGCGTGGCCGCGGCGCTCGCCAACACGGCCTGGCGGCGCGGGGACCGGTCCGACGCCCGGCGCGCCGCGCTCGTGTGCCTCGCGATCCCGGCCTCGTTCGCGGCCGTGTTCCTCGGCTGGGGGGCGTATCAGTCCGGGCGCGGACAGGCCGACTGGGTCAATCCGAACCTGGGCGACGGTCTGCCGCTGCACGGATCCGCGCTCGGCGACCTGCTGAGCAACCTGTTCGGCACCTTCCAGAACCTGACCACGAACTACTGGCTCGCGCCGCAGATCAACGGCGAGACGGTGACGATCTGGGCCACGTTGCTCGGCGTGCTGCTCGGCGCCGCCCCGCTGCTGGTCATGCTGATCAGCCGGACCCGCTCCTGGGGCTGGGGCCTCGGCCTGGCCGCGTTCCTCGGGCTGTCCGCCGTCTCGCTCGCCGTCGAGTTCGAGGTGTACACCGAGAACGACCAGTACTTCGCCCTCGTCTCGGCGCGCTACGCGCTCAGCTTCCTGCCCTGGGTGATCGCCTGTCTCGCGGTCGTGGCCGGCCGCCGACGGCTGCACAAGACCAGCGTCGCGTTCGTCGGCATCGGCACCGCCGTGATGCTCCTCGCCGAGATGGGACTGTTCACCCTCGGCCCGGCGCTCGTGGGCCGTTCGGCATTCCTGATCGGATAGCCGGGGCCGGGCCCGGGTTTGGGACCTGCCGTCTGAGCTGCCCCGGCGCTGCGCATAGGATGCCAGGACTGTGATGTCCTGGTGGATGTACCCGGCGGTGCTGGCCGCGGGTGTCGGCGCGGGCATCGCCGGAAGCGTCGCCGGACTGGCCTCGCTGGTCAGCTACCCGGTTCTGCTGGCGGTCGGCCTGCCCCCGGTGACCGCCAACGTGTCCAACACGGTCGCCCTCGTGTTCGGCGGCGCCGGATCGGTGGCCGGCTCCCGCCCGGAACTGGCCGGACGCTCAGCCCTGATACGACCGCTGGCGCTCGCGTCCGTTGCCGGGGGCATCCTCGGCGGGCTCCTGCTGCTGCTCGCGCCCGCGAACACGTTCAAGTACACGGTCCCCTGGCTGATCGCCGGTGCATCCGCCGCGATCCTGCTGCCCCGCCGCCCGCACCCGCAGACCCCCGGCCGCTTCCACCGCCCGATGTTGTTCGCGGGTACCGCGCTGATCGGCGTGTACGGCGGCTACTTCGGCGCGGCCGCCGGCGTCCTGCTGCTCTCCCTGCTCCTGTCGATGACCAACGACAGCTTCGCGCACAGCAACGCCACCAAGAACCTGCTGACCGCCGCGGCCAACGCCGTCGCCGCCCTCGCGTTCGTCCTGCTCACCACCATCAAGTGGCTCGCCGTCGCACCGCTCGCGCTCGGGTTCCTCATCGGCGGCAGCATCGGACCGGCCATCGTCCGCAAAGCCCCGCCCGCCAAGCTCAGAGCCGTCATCGCCACAGCCGGGCTGGGGCTGGCCACCGTCCTGGGCTGGCAGGCCTACCGCTGAGAAAGCTCCTCGCTCAGCGCCCACAGCCGCGCGGCAGCCTGCGTGTCCCTGGCGAGCGCGCTCGGCTCGGCCTGCTTGCACTTGACGAAGTAGCGTCCGGTCACCTCGGCCACCTCCGGCGAACTGGCGAGGTACACCGAGGTCTCGGCGCCCTCTTCGGGGCCGGCCCGAAAACGCAACATGAGCCACACGCCTGCGCGGAGCACGCCGGTGACCTCTCGTCCGATGGACGTGCGCACGACGCCGGGATGCAGACAGTTGGCGGTCACCCCGGTGCCCGCCAGAAGCCTGGCCAACTCGGCGGTGAACAACACGTTCAGCAGCTTCGAGGCCGGATAGGCGTTCCCATCCCCGGCCTGCGCGCCGCGCGGCAGGTCATCCCACTCAATCGTGCGAACCTGCTGGTGGGCATCGGACGCGACCGTGACCACCCGTGCGGGAGCGCTGCGTTCCAACAGCCCCCGCAACAGGTTGGTCAGCAGGAACGGGCCCAGATGGTTCGTCGCGAAGGTCTTCTCGAAGCCCTCGGCGGTCAACTCCCGGCGCATCGAGATGATCCCGGCGTTGTTGACCAGGACGTCGAGCCGCTCGTGCCGGGCCAGGACCTGCTCGGCGAGCAGGCGCACCTGCGCCAGACTCGAGAGGTCCGCGGTCATGGTCTCGACCCGAGCGAGCGGCACGCGCCGGCGGATCTCCTCGCAGGCCGCCTCGCCGCGCGCCGCGTCGCGGGCGACGATGATCACGGTGGCGCCGAGCTCGGCCAACTGCAGCGCCGTAGCCTTGCCTATCCCGCTGGTCGCGCCGGTCACCAGACAGGTCTTGCCCGACATCAGAAGCAACTCGACCACCCGCTGTCGAAGGGGATGAGGCCCGTTTGTGGGAAGTTACTGTACGGGCTGCTGCGACTGGACCGGCTACGCCGTATGGCTCTGGTCGCGGCGCAGGATGTCGTCGAGGGTCTCGCGGCGCAGCAACAGCCGCTCGGCGCCGTCGTGCACGCCGACGAGTGCGGGGCGCCCGACCAGGTTGTATCCGGACGCCATCGAGAGCTGATACGCCCCGGCGACCGGGACCGCCAGCAGGTCTCCCGCACGCACGTCGGCGGGCAGCCGCGCGTCGGGGACCAGCACGTCGCCGGCCTCGCAGTGCCGCCCGACGACCCGAGCGGGGCGCAGCGGCTTCGTGGAGTGACGGCCGATCGGCCACGCCGTGTAACGCGCGCCGTAGAGAGCGGGCCGCGGGTTGTCGCTCATGCCGCCGTCGACGGCGACGAACGGCGGGCCGCTCACGGGCTGTTTGACGGCCAGCACCCGGTAGAGCGCGATGCCCGCCGGACCGACGATCGCGCGCCCGGGTTCGATCGCGAGCCGCGGGACCGCGAGCCGGTGCTCGGAGCAGCGCTCGGCGAGCCTGCGCCGCACGGCGTCGGCGAACGCCGCGGGCTCGAGGCCGTGGTCACCGGGCCGGTAGGCGACGGCGTGGCCGCCGCCGAGGTCGAGTTCGGCAAGCACGACGCCGTGCCGGTCACGGACCGCGGCGAGCAGGCCGACCATCCGGTCGACCGCTTCCAGGAACGGCTCGACCTCGGCGATCTGCGAGCCGAGGTGGCAGTGCAGGCCGAGCAGGCGCAGGTGCGGCTGGGTCAGCACGCGCGCCACCGCGCCGGCCGCCGCACCGTCCGCGATCGCGAAGCCGAACTGCTGGTCGTCCACGCCGGTGCGCACGGCCGGGTGGTGCCCGGCGGCGATGCCCGGTACGACGCGCACCAGCACCGCTTGGGGACGCTCGGCCTCTGCCAGCGCGGCCAAGTGCGCGATCTCGGTGAAGGAGTCGAGCACCACCCGCCCGACGCCGAACCGCACCGCGCCGGACAGTTCGGCCTCGCTCTTGGCGTTGCCGTGCAGCGCGATCCGCTCGGCCGGGAACCCGGCCGCCAGGGCGAGCGCGAGTTCGTTGCCGGAGCACACGTCCAGGCCCAGCCCCTCCTCACGCATCCAGCGCGCCATCGCGCCGCACAGGAACGCCTTGGCCGCGTACAGCACGTCGGCATCGGGCAATGCGCGACGGTACGCACGGGCACGGGCGCGCACCTCGGCCTCGTCCAGCACGTAGAGCGGTGTGCCGTGCCGGGCGGCGAGGCCGGTCAGCGAGACCCCGCCCACCGTGATGTCCGCGCTGGACCGACGAGCCGATTCCGGCCACGGAGACCCCACCCGCGAGCCGTCGGCGGACTCGACACCCGGCGCGTGCGAGGCGATGACGGTCACGGGAGCACCTGCATCAACAGAGCGGCCGCGCTGGTCACAGCGCCAACCGCGAGCAGTCCTGCCAGCTCAGGCTGCCACGGCGAACGCAACGGGCGCCGCCGGTCCGTGACCGGCAACTCGGGCACTGTCACCGGCTCGGGCACACCCCCAGCCACGCGCTCACCCGCCTGGTCCGCCTCATCCGCCTGATCCGCCAACGTCGGCGAGACCGCCGCAGCCACCAGACCGGGGTCGACAATCAACGCATGCGCGCCGCGCTCCCGCGCTAGAGCACGTACCGCATGCTCGGTCAACCGGTAGTAGCGCTGCTGCGTACCAAGCATGCTGACAAGGCGTTCGGTCGTGGTGAAGCCGACGGCGCAGCGCGACCCGTCACGGCCCCGGAAGAGGCGCAACGACACACCGCAGGCCGCGTCGTGCAGCGGCACGAACAGGCGCGCGGCATCGACAGGCTCCTGGGACATGGCAATCAGATCTTTTCGACCCGTCCCGCACCCCTTTTCGGGCGGAACCGGGACTGCTCCGAAGCTATGCCCGCGCCGCCCGCCCGAGATCACCTTCTGTCGAAACCCTGACGCCCGACGGCGAATGCCAACAACATCCTTACGTCGGCCCTACGCCGCGCCAACTCGCGGAGATGGCCGGGTCGAAGATCTCCAGCACGGCGCGGACCGAGGCGATCAACGCGTCGGCAGAGGACCAGCCGCCCCGCTTCCACAGCAGCACCTCGCTGTCCAGGCACCGCCAGCTGAACGGCTCGGGGACCTGCAGCATGACGTTCGCCGTCGCCACGGAGCCCACCAGCAGCGCAGCCTCCGACTCCTCGGCGTACAGCTGATAGGCCTGGTCGAACTCGGGCAGCGCCCCGTCCCGGCGCCCGTCCGGCACGTGCTCGGGCACCCGCGGCGCGCTGAACACCGGCTCGCCGCGCACTTCCGCCCATGCGACCGGTACCGGCAGCACGACGCACGCCAGTCCGTACCGGTGCCGCGAACCCGCGACCACGCACTCGTACCCTGCGGCCCGCACCGGCACTCCGTCGACCGTGCCCATCAGCTCACTGTCGAGCTCCCGGTGCTTGCCGTAGTGGAACGGCGGCCATCCGCTCCCCCGGGCCTCGGCCCACGCCGCCCGCGACCCGTCGGTGAAACCGAAGCCAGTACGCAACTGCGCGTCGACGAGCGCGGCGCGGGCACGCACCCGACGCGGCTCGACATGCGGGGTGATCACAACGACCAGGGCCAGGACCGCGAACAAGACGGCGGGCAGCACGTAGCGCATCGCACCTCCAAAGTGCCGTGCTCGAAACGGAGCACCCACGCGCCGACCAGGCTTCCCGGCTCACCTGACAGTCACAGTAGACCCCTGCCACGCCCGCGCAAGGCGGCGGCGGGCGATCTGGACTCCAGAGCCCCCGACCCGCGCCGTGACCACCCGGCGATCGGCCGATGACCACCCGATGACCAGCTAATACTCACGCCCGCAGGCCTCCCGTATGAAATATGTCAGGATGCATCGTCCGGCCCGTCCGCCCGTGGACGAGGCACATCCGCCGCGCTATCCAGGAGACATGAACACACTGCGCGCAGTGGGCAGGGACCGCGCCGCGATGCTCGCCGGACTGCTCGCACCACTCGCCGTCGCCGCGCTGTTGATCCCGTGGCGCACCGACGTGCCCAACACCGACGCCGCGCTCATCCTGGTCGTCGTCACCGTCGCGGTCGCCGCCAACGGGCACCGCGCCGCCGGAGTCCTCGCGGCGGCCTCGTCCGCGGCCTGGTTCGACTTCTTCCTCACCCAGCCCTATGAGCACTTCACCATCACCCGGCGCACCGACCTGGAGACCACCCTCCTGCTGCTCGCGGTCGGCATCGCCGTCACCGAGATCGCGGTGCGCGCCCGCCGCGACCACACGCACCTGGTCACCGAGACCGCGTATGTCACCGCGCTGCACACCACGGCGGAGCTGATCGTCTCGGGCCGGTCCGCACCGGCCGTGACCGAACACGTCGCCGCCTACCTCAACGCTGTGCTGAACCTCCAGGCCTGCCGCTACGAGGAGGGCGTCTTCCTCGGCCACCCGCCCCGCCTGGAAACCGACGGGAGCCTCACCCGCGCCGGGGCCCGCTGGGACCTCGACCGCCTCGGACTGCCCGGCGGCGAGTTCGAACTCCTGGTGCGCGGCGGCGGCCACGTCTTCGGCCGGTTCATGCTCACCGGCCAACCCGCCACCGCCCCCAGCCTCGACGCGCGCCTGGTCGCCGTCGCACTCGCCGACCTGCTCGGAGCCAGCCTCGCCCACCACCACGAGCCAGCGCCGCGCTGAGCTGCAACGGCGCCCGACCTACGGCCCCGTACCACCCTGCCGACGCCTACCTGCCGGTCAGCGCGCGGTCTGCAGCCGCTCGAGCAGTGCGGGGAGGTGGACGCGGGCGAACGCGATGCCGGTGTCGGAGGTGCCGTACGGCAGAACCAGCGTGTCCTGGTGCACCAGTGCGCCGCAGGAGTAGACGACGTTGGGCACATAGCCTTCGCGTTCGTCCTCCTGGGGGACGATCAGCGGTTCGGGCAGCGCGGCCAGGACGCGGTAGGGGTCGTGCAGGTCCAGCAGTATCGCTCCGATCGCGTAGCTGCGCATCGGTCCGACGCCGTGGGTCAGCACCAGCCAGCCGGCCTCGGTCTCGATCGGCGAGCCGCAGTTGCCGAGTTGTACAAGCTCCCAGGGCTGACGGGGCACCTGCAGGTCTCGTGGCGCGGGCCAGGTGTGCGGGTCGTCGGAGGCGGAGAGCGCGTTGGATTCGCGGTCGTGACGGGAGAGCGCCAGGTAGCTGCCGCCGACCTTGCGCGGGAACAGCGCCATGCCCTTGTTCACGGCCGCGGCCCCGGTCAGCTGGGAGGCGCGGAAGGCCAGGAAGTCGGAGGTCTCCAGCAGCTGCGGGGCGATGCTCCGCCCGTCGTACGCCGTGTAGGTCGCGTAGTAGACCGGCGGAGTGCCGGGCGCGTCGGGCTCGGTGAACCGGACGAACCGCGCGTCCTCCATACCGTGGCTCTCGGAGCGGCCGACCGGCCACAGGACGCGCTCGTCCAGAGCCGTGTCGGCGGGGAATTCGACCGCGTAGTTGTTCGCGGCGATCTGGTGGATGCGCTCGATGGTGTGATGTGCGCTCAGGCGGGTGAGCAGCTGCGGGTGCAGAGTGGCCAGGGCGCGGTCGAGTTCGTCACCGGTGAACCGGGGGCCGAGGTTGCGCCGCAGGAACGCCGCCAGTTCGTCGTCGTGTCCTTCTTCGGCGAGGATGCCGTCGAGCAGCGCGCGGTCGCACAGCACCCGGTGGTGGCGGCCGGTGACCGGATACCGGCCGGCCTCGTCGAGTTCCAGCCGGTCGCCGGGTCCGATGACCCCGCTGCGGAATCCGATCGACGAGAGGTGCCCTTCGCCCACGGCGCGCACGCTCATGACGAACCGCAGCTGACCGGCCTCGAGTCCGTCCTGGTCGGGATGCGCGACGATCGAGGGGTTGAACAGCGCCGCGCCCTCGATCGCGTACTCGTGGCTGAAGTACGCGCCGATCAGCCGGCGGCGTTCGGGCGACGGGCTCGCGGCCCGGTCCAGGCGGTGGCTGATCGAGGCGTAGTGGTCGGCGAAGGTGTCGGCGAGATCCCGGTGGCGTGCCTCGAAGCGCTGCATCGTGGCGGCCAGGACGCTGTGCACCGTCTCCTCGTCCATCGCCATCACCCGGTTGATGACGGCGGCGGCCCGCGACCCGTACGGGGGCGCGTCGTCTCCGGGCACGAAGAGCTTGGTGATCACCCGCCGCGGATCGGGGAGCAACCGCAGCGGGGTGCGCACGACGAGGTCTTCGGCTGGAACGGTGGATGAGATCAAGGCATTTCCATCTGGAGGAGCCGGTGCTGCTGGACGGTGGAGAGCAGGGCGAGGGTCGATTCGGCGCCCTGGTTGCGGTTGGGCCCGGTCGGGGTCAGCCCGTCGTATCCGCCGCCGGTGGCCGGGTCGCGCATCGGGACGTGCAGGTCGTTGTCGCCGTCGAACCAGGCTGCCGCGAGCTGTATCCCACGCGCCCAGCGCGGATCGCCGGTGACGGCGAACGCGCTCGCGCAGGCGTCGGCCAGCGCCGCGACCTCGATCGGCTGCTGGTCGAAGCCGGGCCGCTCGTCCCCGGGCGACCGGCCGTCGACGGGGGTGGGCGAGAGGTGGCCTTCCGCGCTTTCCCCCGCCATCAGCCAGTCGAGCAGGCGCAGCCCGCGCTTCTTCATCGCGTCGTCGCGCAGGAGGTGGCCGGCACTGATCAGGACCTCCGGAAGCGCGGCGTTGGCGTAGTGCAGCCGTTCCTGCGGCCACGGCCACCCGCCGTCGGGACCGCCGGGTCCGTCAGGGCCGATCGCCGCCGCCGCGTCGGCCAGCAGTTCGCGGGCCGCGCGGTGTTCGGGCCGAGCGATCAGCACCTGCGCTGCGCCCAACGCCGCGAACACCTTCGCCCGCACGTGTACTGGGCGCAGGTGGGCGCCACGGCTGAAGCTGGAGAGTGCCGCGTCGCGGATCCAGTCCGGGCCGCGGGCTGCCGCCGTGCCCAGTCCCCACAGTGCGCGTCCCCACCAGTCGCCGGTTCCCGGCTCGTCCTGCCACTCACCGTCGTAACCCAGCCGGTTGTGGAAGCCTCCGCCCGGTCCCTGTGCGCGGATGAGGAACACGGTGTGCTGGCCCGCGAGCCGGGTTACGTGCGTGGATGGGTGCGGCTCACGGCACAGCAGCAGCACCGCGCGGGCCGCGTCATCGACGCAATAGCCGTGCTCCACCCGTGCGATCGGACCGAGAGCGTGTTCCAGCAGGCCGACGTCGTCGCTCAGATGGAGCAGATGCCGCAGGTCCAGCTCCAGCGGCTGCTCCGTACGAGTGAGGGTGACGGCCGCCACGGTGCCTACGCTCATGCCGGGACGCCGGTCTCCACGCGTGCGGCCAGCAGGTCGGACGCCACGGTGCGGTACCGTTCGGCCACGCCGGTCCAGGCCAGGCCGGGCGCGATCCGGGCCGCGCTCGCGCTCATCCGCGCGGCCAGGCCGGGCTCGGCCAGGACTCTGCGCAGCGCGTCCGCGATTCCGACCGGGTCGCGGTGGTCGACCAGCAGCCCGCTTCCGTTGCCGAGCAGTTCGCGGGCATGCGGGAACCGGGTGGCAACGACAGGGCGCAGCGCCGCGACCGCTTCGATGAGCACGCCGGACGTGGCCTGCTCGCTCGAGTCGTACGGCATCACCACGACGTCCGCGCTGTGCACCAGACGCAGCAGGGACGACGAGTCGCGGTACGCGGGGTCGAAGCGCACCATCCCGGCGACGCCGCGGTCGGCCGCACGCTGCATCAGGCTCTCGCGGTACGCCTCCCCGTCGCGTTCCAGGACCTTGGGATGCGTCTGCCCGGCGATCAGGTAGCGGGGCACCGGTGTCAGGTCACGTAGATGCGCGAGCGCGTCGATCGCCCACTCCAGCCCCTTGCCCGGACCCAGCAGGCCCCAGCTCAGGATCATCGGCCCGCGCGGCGCGACGGACGGCTCCGGGCGCGGATCGAAGCTCGGGGTGCGCGTGTGGGCGCCGTGCGCGATGACCGTGACCTTGGAGGACTCGATGAGGTAGCCGTCGAACAGCCGGCTGGCGGCGGTGCGCGACATGACCACCACCGAGTCGGCCACGTCCGCGATCCGCTCGAGGATGGAGCGCTGGTGCGGCGTCGGCGAGGAGAGCACCGTGTGCAGCACCACGATGGAGGGAATGTGCAAACGGGTGAGTACGTCCAGCACCTGCTCGCCGTCACGGCCCCCGTAGATGCCGTATTCGTGCTGGATGACCGCGACGTCGTAGCGGTTGAGCTCCGCGGCGGTCGCCAGCATGGACAGCCGGGAGCCGGCCACCAGATGCCCGACGACCCCCTCGCCGCCCCCGGCTTCCGACGCGTCGACTACCCGCACTATCCCGCTGCCGTCGGCACCGCTGGTCAGATACTGGAACAGCGCCTGGCTGAAGGTGGCGATTCCGCACTGGGTCGGGGGGAACGTACTGAGAAAGCCGTAGGAGACGGGCATGTACTGCCTTTCGGGTGTGCGAGCCGGACGGCCGTAGCCCCGAACAAGCCGGGAAGCAGACCTCACGCGAGGGGTCTCTCCAGCGCCGACCACGTGTCAGTCGGCTACGCGGCGGTGCGTCAGAGACTCTGAGAGCGCATCGAAGAACGCTGGGTCCGGAGCGTGCTTCGGCGTGATCGTCGCCCTACGCTGCCGTCGCCGGCAGCACCAAGGGAGCGGAGGACAATTCGGCGGTCGTTCGGGTGAGGTTCCGGTCCGGCATCATCAGACGCCTGTCTCCAGACCGCGCGAGGGCCCGGGTTCTTACCTCGCCCACGGCGACACCGACTAAATTGTCAGCATACGAAATACCGCGAGTGGCCTCACTCTAACACCCCACCCGTCCTGCCAGCGCGAATGGCGCCGGGCGTCGATCACTGACCGGTGTGGACGGCGGTCGCGACGTCGCCCACCCGGATCTCGCCGGGCTCCAGGACCTCGAGGTAGACGCCCAGGCAGGAGAGCGCGCCGAGGGTGAGTACCGGTATCCGGTGTTCGCGGGCCACCGCGCGCATGATGCCCGGGTCCGCGGGCAGTTCGCCGTGGGCGAGGGTAGGGACGACGCAGCGGGGCGTGGGCAGGGTGATCCGCAGCAGGGCCTGGCCGATCCGCACCACCCATCCGGACCACGCGTCCTCCGGGAACCCGGCCCCGCCGGGCGTGGCGAGCACCAGGTTCGGGCGGAAGCGGCGCGCGTCGAAGTCCCCGGCCGGGTGCACGGCGCGCATCCGCGCGAGGCTGGCCGTGGTGACCAGGTGGATCTGCCCGTAGTCGAAGAAGGTCCCGGCCGCGACCTCGCCCGAGGTGATGCTCTCGCCGGTCTCGTCGGCGAACGCCCGCTCCCGTGCGACGTCCGGCAGACCACCCTCGTACTCGGGTACCGCTCGCTCCAGGACTCCGGCCTGCGGCGGGAGGTCGGAGACGGCCACCTGACGGCCCAGCAGCTTGGAGAGCCGTGCGTCCAGTTCGGCGGATCCGGCGTCCAGCGCGGTGCCGTCCGGAAGCTCGACCCGGGCCGCGCCGGATCCGGTCAGACGGCTGCGGCAACGCAGCAACGGTCCCCACTTGCGCGGATGCTTCACGCTGCCGACCGCACCAGATTCATCGAGCACTGCGAAGACCCGGTCGCCGTGGACCCCGCGCGAGGTGACCCACGCGCTGCTCAGCGCCTCGCCGAGCATGGATTTGACCGGATACCGGCGCACCGCCGCCACAGTTCCCATGCGCCGATTGTATGAAGCCTCTAACTTCGAAGGCGATCGGAATACAGGGGTGGCTCCAGGTTGCCCTCAAGGCATGGACAGCACCCCCGCCGGACCGCCGTGTCAGCCTTCTGATCATTTATACGCCGGCCACAGCCGCACCATGGCCAAGATCGAGCAGCTCCTCGTGAAATCCGCCGATCCCCCGCGCCCGGTCCACCAGGTGCACCTCCAGGATCCAGTGGCACGCACGACCGGTCCGGTCGGTGCGCCGCAGCGGCGTGTCACAGCCCGGAGCGACGTAGGACTCCACATCCTCGCCGGCGATCTTCTCGTGCGGGAACTGCCCGACCAGGTGCCCCGCGATCGTGCCGCCGAACTCCCAGCCCGCCTGCTCGGCCAGCTCGACCACGTGCGCGAACAGCTGCGCCCCGGTGACGTCGACGTGTGCGTCGAAGAACGCGCGTCCGGCCTCCCACACCACCGGCAGCGCGTCGCGCAGCCGCAGCTTGACCGGGTCCTCGCCCAGGACGAACGTGCGCCCGAAGTCCGCCTCCCAGTCCTCGAAGATCGGCCCGAAGTCGCAGAACACGATGTCGTCCGCACCGATGACCCGGTCCGGCGGGTTCTGCCGGTACGGCTCAAGGGTGTTCGCCCCGGCGCGCACGATCCGCTTGTGCCAGTGGCGGTCCACGCCGAACAGCTCCGCGGCCAAGTCGCGGATCGCGTCGCTCGCCTCGACCTCGCGCACCCCGGGCACGATCAGCCCACGCGCCTCGACCGCCGCGAACAGCTCCACCGCCTTGGCCTGCGCGTCCAGCAGCCGCGCCGCCCGCACGACCTCGTCCTCGATCACATCGCTCACCCGCCAAACACTACCGGCAGGCCCGCGCAGATCTCGCTGGCCAGGGCCCGTTACAGCCCGGACCAACCCGTAACAGCCCGGACCCGACGCTCAGTCGCGGGGCGGACCGCCTGCACCCTCCGCGCGGGCGAGCTCGGCCTTCCAGTCCCGGAAGCCGTCCTCCGACCTGCCGCGCCGCCAGTAGCCGGAGATGGACACCTGCGCGCGCGACAGACCGCGCTCGCCGAGAAGATGCGGCCGCAGCCCGTGCATGACCTCCTGCGCCTCGCCGTGTACGAACGCGTGCACCCGGCCGGGCAGCCAGTCCATATCCCGCACGACGGCTTCGAGCCGCTTATCCGGATCTGTCTCGCTGCGGTGGACATACGTAACCTCGCCGTTCTCCGGCAAAGGGAGGGCGAGTTCGTGCGCGGGAGAGTCGACGAGTGCCACGACCCGCGCCGCCGCGCCGGCGGGCAGGTCCGCCAGAGCGGCCGTGATCGCCGGCAGGGCGGACTCGTCGCCCACCAGCAGGTGCCAGTCGGCTGACGGGTCGGGCCGGTACCCGCCTCCGGGGCCGCTGACCACGAGCTTGTCCCCCGCCGTGGCGGCCGCCGCCCAGGGGCCCGCGACCCCCTCGTCGCCGTGGATCACGAAGTCGATGGCCAACGTGCCCGCCTCGACGTCCGGGAAGAGCGCGGTGTAGGTGCGGACGGTGGGCAGGTCCTCGCGCGGCAACGTACGGCGAAGCGCTCGCATGTCGAGCGGTTCCGGATAGTGCACCCCGTCCTTCGGGAACACCAGCTTGACGTAGCGGTCCGTGTGGACGCTGTCGGCGAAGGCGGTGAGGTCCTCGCTGTGGAACCACACCCGGCGCAGGCCGGGAGTCACCGCCTCCGTGCTCGTCACGGTCAGATGGGTCGCCACCAGTGCTCCTTCGTCGACAACGTTCCTGTGCTCATCGTTCCTGTGTTCCGGTGTCCGTCACACACGTACCACACGTACCTCGCGAGCTGATCATCCTAATCCTCGATCATGCGGTCCTCGGAAGACAGGTGCTCGACCGTCCGGCCGAACGGTAATCACACGATTGTTTTTCACTGACAGCCGTATTTCATGGCGCGCTGCGGCCGGGTGGTCTGGCGGAATCCGGCCGCTGCCAGGCGAAAGAGTTTCGAAACATGTTGGTGACATGCCGGTGGCCCCGCCGAATACTAAGGCCATCCGCGAGGGATCAGCGGATTCCACAGCCTCCTTGAAAGGACAGTCGTGGAACTGAATCGACGGCGATTCTTCGGCCTCGGCGTACTGGCCACCGCGGCCGCGACCGCACTCGGCGAGCTGGCCCTGGCGCCCTCCGCGAGCGCGTTCGGCCCCTCGGTGCTCTACCAGGGGGTCACTCCGCCCAGCGACGTCCCGCAGAAGTACGGCGCCCTGTACCCCAAGACGGTGCAGCTCCAGCACCAGTCCAACAGCTCGCTCAACGGGACGCTGCTGGTGGTGTTCGAGCAGCCGGCCGAGGTCCCGGTCTTCCCGATCTACCGGTCCACGGACAACGGTGCGACCTGGTCGCACATCAGCTCCATCTCCGATACGCACTACGGCGTGGGCAACCGCTGCTGCGCGTACCTTTTCGAGCTCCCGCAGCAGATCGGCTCCATGCCCGCGGGCACGCTGCTGTGCGCCGGGATCTCCGTCCCGCTGGACGACTCGGCGACGCGGATGGAGCTGTACTCAAGCAGCAACGGCGGGCAGAGCTGGTCCTGGGTGAGCGAGATCGCCGTGGGCGGCAGCTACTCGGGCACCGCCATCTGGGAACCCAACCTGATCGTCGCCAACAACAAGCTGATCTGCTACTACTCCGACAGCCGGGACAAGACCAACCACGACCAGAAGATCGTGCACCAGTCCTCCACCAACGGGGTCACCTGGGGCTCCGTCGTCGACGACGTGGCGCTCAGCCCGCAGAACCTGCGCCCCGGGATGCCGGTCGTCTCGCTGCTGCCGAACGGCAATTACTTCATGTCGTATGAGGTCGTGAACCTCTCTGGTACGCCGACCAACTTCAAGATCAGCTCCGACCCGGAGAGCTGGACCCCGGCCAACGTCGGCACGCAGGTCGGCACCGGAGGCAGCCCCTTCAACCTCGTGCTGCCGGACGGGAAGATCCTGTTCAACTCCTACGGCTCCGGAAACATCTGGATCAACACGAGCAACGGGACCGGCTCGTGGACCTCCGTGGCGGCCCCCATCCAGGGCGGCTACAGTCGCACGCTGCAGTACGTCACGGGCACCGGGCGGGTGCTCATCATGTCGTGCCCGATCATGGGCAGCACGCTGAACACGATCACGTATGCCGACATGGACTTCGGCCACTCCGTCGGCTCGTACTACAAGATCGTCAACCGCAAGTCCGGCCTCGTGCTCGGCATCCAGGGCGGATCGCAGGCCAACGGCGCGCAGGTCGTGCAGTGGACGGACACCGGCGCCGCGGACCAGGCCTGGCACGTGACGACCGCGAGCGGCAGGACGAAGTTCGGCAACCGCAACAGCGGCCAGGTCATCGGCATCTGGCAGGGCGGCACGGCGGACGGCGCCGACGCCGTGCAGTGGCTCGACACCGGGTCCGCGGACCAGCAGTGGCAGATGGTGGCCGTGGGCTCGTACTACAAGTTCGTCGACGTCAACAGCGCCAAGGTGCTCGGCGTGCTGGGCGGTTCGACGAGCGTGGGCGCCCAGGTCGTCCAGTGGACCGACACCGGGACCACCGACCAGCAGTGGCAGCTCGTGCAGGTCAGCTGAACCACGTCAACCGAACCGTGCGGTGTCGCCTGCTTGCTACCGGGACCGTAGCCAGTTAGCTTGCGGCAAGGTCAATGCGCGGAACATGACGGGGCCAGCGCACCGGTGTCGGCATGTGGGTCAGGCGTCCAGTGGTGAATCAGGGCAAGGCGCACTTGGATGCGCAGTACGGAATGCTGACGGCCATCGCCACCGAGGCGGGCGTGTCGCTCAGCACCGTCTCCAAGGTGGTGCACCGGCGGCGCGACGTCAGCCCGGCGACGCGCGACCGCGTCGAGGAGCTGCTGGCGCTGCACGGCTTCATCCGCCCGTGGGACCGCGACCCGGCGGTTCCACGGCAGATGGTGGCGGTCTTCCGGGACCTGTCCGGTCCCTACACCCTCGAGGTCGTGCGCGGGATCGTGGACGCGGCCGGGCTCGTCGGCGTCGACGTGGTGACCGGGACGACGAGCATCCGGCCGGTCTCGCACTGGCTCAAGGAGTGCGTGTCCCTCGGCGCGCTCGGGCTGATCCTGGTGATCTCGATGCTGACCGAGGAGGACCAGCGCCACATCGTGGAGCAGCGGCTCCCGGTGGTGCTGGTCGACCCGCTCAGCACACCGTCGCTGGAGATCCCGTGCATCGGCGTGACCAACTGGAGCGGGGCCAAGGAGGCGGTGCAGCACCTGCTCGACCTCGGGCACACCAGGATCGGCATGATCGCCGGCCGCGCGCACTCCCCCGCCGGCGCGGCCCGGCTGCACGGATACCGCGCCGCCCTCGAAGAGGCGAGCATCGGCTACGACCCGGCCATCGTGCAGGCCACCGACTTCGATTTCGACGGGGCCCTGCTCGCCAGCCTGCAGATCCTGCGCGGCCCGAACCGGCCCACCGCGCTGTTCGCGGCCAGCGACGCGCAGGCGATGGGCGTCCTGGAGGCGGCCCGCCAGCAGGGGCTGAGCGTCCCGCGCGACCTCGCGGTGATGTCCTTCGACGACTCCCTGGTCGCGGCCATGGCCAGCCCGCCGCTGAGCGCGATACGCCAGCCCTTCGAGGAACTGGGGCACGAGGCGACCCGGGTGCTCATCCAGCTCGCGGAGGGCCGCCCGCCCGCGTCTTTGCGGATCGAACTGGCCACGCAGCTCGTGCTGCGCAGCTCGACGGCCGCTCCCCGGGTTCCGAGCGACGTGCAGTAGACGTGCAGTAGACGTGCAGTAGACGTGCAGTAGCCATGCGTCGATAGCAGCCGACCGGTCAGCGGCGGGGCCCGAAAGACTTTCGAGATTCCCGGGTCGTGGCGCGTCGCCGCGCGTCCGCGGCCGGGGTCGCCCTGGACTGGGCGAGCAGGTGCGGATTGGGGGTCCGAAAGTCTTTCGAAACCGGTGGCGGTCAATTTCTTGTCGCGGAACAGGCCGCCGCCTACGTTTGCCCAATCCGCAGGGGTCGATCGTCACCCGGCGGACCACCCGGCCGAGTCGAAAGGTGTTCAAGGATGAACAGCATGTCAAGAAGGCAGGTACTCGCCGGCCTGGCGGGCGGCGCCGCGCTCGTGGCGACCACCGCCGCCTGCGGGAAGTCGGCCGCGACAGCGAGCTCCCCGACCGGAAACGTTCAGTTCTAGACCCTTCAGGACCCGACGAAAACGGTGCAGCAGGCCGCGGTGAACGCCTTCGACTCCAGCAGCACCAGCGGCAAGGTCACCATGTCCGTGATCGCCACGGACGGGTTCAAGGACAAGGTCCGCACGGCGATGGGCTCCTCCGCGATGCCCGGCCTGTTCTTCAACTGGGGCGGCGGCAGCCTGGGCGACTACGTCAAGGCCGGCAGGCTCGTGGAGCTCGACCCGGCTCTGAAGTCCCACTTCCTGCCCTCCGCGCTGCAGGCCGGGATCGTCGACGGCAAGTTCGTCGGGGTCCCGTGCCGCGGCACCCAGCCGGTGTTCCTCTTCTACAACAAGAAGGTCTTCGCCGACGCGGGCGTCCAGCCGCCCACGACCTGGAGCGACGTGACGAACCTCGTCTCGGTCTTCAAGGGCAGGGGCGTGACCCCCTTCGCCGTCGCCGGCAGCGGCAGCCACTCGTGGACCGAGCTGATGTGGATCGAGTACCTCGTCGACCGCCTGGCCGGACCGGACCTGTTCAAGAAGATCGCCGGCGGCGACTGGACGCAGTGGAAGGACCCGGCCGTTCTCAAGACCGCGCAGATGGTCAAGGACCTCGTCGCGAGCGGCGCCTTCGGCAGCAACTTCGCCTCGGTCGACTACGGCGCGGGCGGCACCTCGACGCTGCTGGCCAAGGGCAAGGCGGCGATGCAGCTGATGGGCTCCTGGGAGTACGCGACCCAGCAGAGCATCAACCCGACCTTCACCAAGAACGACCTGGGATACGTGCCGTTCCCCACTGTCGAGGGAGGCGTGGGCGATCCGGCCGACGTCGTGGGCAACCCCACCAACTACATCTCGGTGACCACGGCCGCCGCCAAGACGACCGCGGCGGCGTTCCTGCAGACCACCTACAGCGACAGCTACGTGGCGGGCCTGGTCAAGATGGGCGAGATCCCCGTCACCACGAACGCCCCGCAGATGCTGGCCACCGCGCCAGACCCGATCTACGCCCAGTTCCAGTACAACCTCGTGCAGAAGGCGCCGGCCTTCACCCAGTCCTGGGACCAGGCGCTCGGCCTGACCCTCGGCACGCCGCTGCTCACCGAGATCCAGAAGCTGTTCAACGGACAGGACTCGCCGCAGCAGTTCGTCAGCAACGTCCTGGCCATCAAGGCCTAGGAAGGGACCGGAGCGCATGGTCTCCCTCGCAAACGCGCAGCCGGTCCGCAACGCCCGCAGCACGCGCCGGACCGCCCCCGCAGGCGGGCGGCCCAGCGCGGCCTGGGCGTTACCAGGACTGCTGTTCCACGACCACCAGATGGTCCAGTCCACGGTGATCACCGGGATCCTGCTGCTCGGCAACATCGCCGTGCAGGCGCCGATCAGCATCCTGCTGGGCGTCTGGTCCGCCGGCCCGCAGCGCAACCGCGCGGTGCTCTCGGCCGTCTTCTTCCTGCCGCTGCTGCTCTCCACGGCCGCCATCGCGGTCATGTGGCGGCAGCTGCTCGACCCGAACTTCGGCCTGCCGGCCAAGCTCTCCTGGCTGTTCGGCGGAAACTCCAACGTCCTGGGCAGCCAGACGGGCTCGATCGCCTGCCTGGTCGCGGTCACCAGCTGGCAGTTCATCCCCTTCCACACCCTGCTCTACCAGGGCGCCGCGCGCACCATCCCGCAGACCCTGTACGAGGCGGCGGAGATCGACGGGGCGGGGCGGGTGCGGCAGTTCCGGTACATCACGCTGCCACAGCTGCGCAACACCATCATCACCTCGACCACGTTCATGGTCGTCGGCGGCCTGACCGCGTTCGACATCGTGCTGCTGCTCACCAACGGCGGCCCCGGCACCGACGCCGCGATCCTGCCGTTCGCGATGTACCAGACCGCGTTCCGTACGTACGACTACGGATACGCCAGCGCCATCGCCGCCGTCCTGCTGCTGCTGGCCACCGGCGCCTCGCTCGCACTGGTCAAGGCGAGCGGATACGACAAGATGACCGGCACCCTGGAGGGGCTGTGAGCCAGCGACGTGCAAACAGCCGCCCCAACTACGTCGCCGGATTCGCGGCCTTCGCCTGGCTGCTGATCATCGGCGTCCCGCTCTACGCCCTGCTGAACATCGCGGTCCAGCCGCAGACGAAGTACACCGACGGCGGCCCGATCTCGATCCCGTCCAGCCCGACGTTCCAGAACTTCGTCACGGTGGTGCACAGCGGCTTCCTCGGCTACCTGTGGAACACCATGCTGGTCGCGGCGGCCACGGTGGCGATCGTGCTCGTGCTCGGCGTGCCGGTCAGCTACGCCGTCGTGCGCGGCCGGGGCTGGATCAGCCGGGGCATCTTCCGGCTGTTCCTGATCGGCCTGGCCATCCCCGCCCAGGCGGTCATCATCCCGCTGTTCCTGCTCATCAACCGGCTCGGCTACTACGACACGCTCTGGGGCGTCATCCTGCCCACCGCGGCGTTCTCGATGCCGGTGAGCGTGCTGGTCATCAGCGGCGGGATGCGGGAGATCTCCGGTTCGCTCTACGAGGCGATGGCGCTGGACGGCGCCAAGCCCGCCCAGGTCCTGGTGAAGCTGGTCGTCCCGCTGTCCCGCTCCGCGAGTCCCTGCTCGACGCGATGACGCGGTCCGAGAAGGCACGGCAGCTGGGCAGCTCCTGGCCCGGCCACGACACCGCCGGGGACGTCGCCCCCATGCAGGAGACCTTCCGCCGCGCCGAGACCTTCGAGGAGGCGATCGTGCACGGCCTCGGCCACCTGACCAGGGTTTTCGGCACCGCCCCGGTCACCGCCGAGTCCGGCCGCGAACGCCTCGCGGCGCTCCAGGAACAGGTGGTGGCCGCGAACCGCTTCGGCATTCCGGCCATCGCCCACGAGGAGTGCCTGACCGGATTCACCACCTGGCAGGCGACCGTCTACCCGACCTCGCTGGCCTGGGCCGCCACCTGGGATCCGGAACTGGTCGGGCTGATGGCGGCCGCGATCGGCACGGATATGGCGAAGGTGGGCGTCCACCAGGGTCTCGCGCCGGTTCTCGATGTGGTGCGCGACTACCGCTGGGGCCGGGTCGAGGAGACTCTGGGCGAGGATCCCCACCTCGTCTCGGAACTGGGACTGTCATATGTCAGGGGCCTGCAATCAGCGGGCGTGGTCGCGACGTTGAAGCACTTCGCGGGCTACTCGGCCTCGCGCTCGGCACGCAACCACGCACCGGCGGCAGTGGGGGCCCGCGAACTCGCCGACGTGATCCTGCCCCCGTTCGAGAAGGCCGTGGTGCACGGTCCGGTGGGCTCGGTCATGAATGCCTACAACGAGATCGACGGCATTCCGTGCGGCCCGGACGAGGAGCTGCTGACGCGTCTTCTGCGGGAGACCTGGGGTTTCGAGGGCACCGTGGTCTCCGACTACTGGGCGATCGCGTTCCTCGCGTCGATGCACAACATCGCGCCCGACGTGCTCGCCGCTGCGCAGGCCGCCCTGCACGCGGGAATCGACGTCGAGCTGCCCAACACCTCCGGCTACGGCGAGCCGCTGAACGAGATGGTGCAGGACGGCCGCGTCCCGGCGCAGCTTCTCGACCGCGCGGCGCTGCGCGTGCTCACGCAGAAGGTGCAGCTGGGGCTGCTCGACCCCGATTGGCATCCGCGGCAATACCAGGCCCCTGCGGACTTCGACTCGCCGCACAACCGCGCGACAGCCGGCCGCCTCGCCGAGGAGTCCGTCATCCTGCTCGACAACTCCTCCGGCATCCTGCCCCTGACCGGCGGCCCGGATGGCCTGGATGTCCCGCGGACGATCGCCGTCATCGGTCCCGCGGCGGACGAGGCGCGCTGCCTGTTCGGCTGCTACTCGTTCCCCAACCACGTGCTGCCGCACCACCCGGACCTCGCCCTCGGCGTCGACGCCCCGACGGTGCTCGACGCGATCCGCCGGGAGTTCCCCGACGCCGCCGTGCATCACGAGATCGGCTGCCAGATCACCGGGGACGACCGCGGCGGGATCGAGGCCGCCGTGGCCGCCGCCCGCGAGGCCGACCCGACGATCCTCGTCGTCGGCGACCGCTCGGGCATGTTCGGGCACGGCACCTCCGGCGAGGGCTGCGACGTCGCAACCCTCGAACTCCCGGGTGTCCAGGAGGAGCTGACCGACGCCGTCCTCGCGGCCGCGCGGGCGAGCGTGCTCCTCGTCGTCTCGGGACGTCCCTACGCGATCGGCCGCCACGCTCGTCATGCGGAGGCGACGGTCCAGGCGTTCTTCCCCGGACAGGAGGGCGCGGCGGCGATCGCGGGTGTCCTGTCGGGACGGGTTGAGCCGTCCGGGCGCCTGCCTGTGCAGATCCCGGGTGACAACGCCGGACAGCCGGGCACGTACCTCGCTCCCCCGCTCGCGCTCAAGAGCGACGGCGTGAGCAACATCGACCCCACGCCTGCTTTCCCCTTCGGCCATGGGCTTGGGTACACGACGTTCACCGTTGAGGTTTTGAGCACCGACGAGCCGGTGATCCCCGTCGACGGATCTGTCCGCATCAGCGCGACAGTGACCAACACGGGCACGCGCCCCGGAACTGCCGTTCCCCAGCTCTATCTGTCCGATCCGGTGGCCTCCGTCACCCGCCCCCTCCGCCGGCTCGTCGGCTTCACCCGGGTCGCGCTCGAAGCGGGACAGACGTCCACCATCCGATTCAGACTCGACGCGGACCTGACCGGCTTCACCGGCCGGGACCTGCGCCGCCGCGTCGAACCCGGCCACATCGTGCTCACCGTCGCCCAGAATGCAGCCGATCCCGGCCTGTCGGCCGAAGTGCTGCGGCAGGGCGCGGTCCGGATCCTCGACCACACGCGAAGCATGAGCACTCCGGTCTCGGTCTCCAGGCCCTGAGGCTGTACGCCGGTATTCGGCCGTCTTCGGCAGTGCACGGAATCCGCGGCGACCGCTGCGGACGGCGGCCACCATGGACCGCACGTCCGCAGCGCGACGCGGCCTGCCCGCTGCTCTTCGGCCCGATTCGCCGCCCGGCGTACGCATCACGTCTCGACCACCTGAAAGGACCGTGGTGTACCCATGCTCACACGAGGTCTGCGCAGGAGGGTGATCGCGCTCTGGTCGGCGATCGCCGCCGTCCTGCTGTTCGCAGTCGCCGTCCCGCCGGCCGCCTCGGCCGACACCATGCGCACGCTCAACGTGGCCCTCAGCTGCTCCACCGGCCTGCCGTACGGCCTGAGCGTCAACAACGGCTCCGGCTGGTACTACCCCAGCGGCTCGAGCTACGCGGTCGGGGACACCAAGTACTTCACCGTCTCCATCCCCGCCAGTGCCAACGAGATCGCGATAGACACCACCTACTGCGACGGCGAGCAGTCGCAGTACTACGGAGCCGTCTGGAACGGCGGCTACTCCAGCCTCACCCCCGGTACCTCGACCGTCAACGGATACGGGAACTGCTCGTTCAACTACATCTACCCGGGCATAGCGGTCCGCATCTGCTACCTCGCGACCATCACCTACAGCTGACCTGCCCGAGAGCCGCAGCGCAAGAATCCGGGACACGCACCGGCCGCCGCAGCACGTCTGTATTCGGCGGCCGGTGCGTGTACGGGCTTTCGCAGAGCGCTGGGCCCCGCCTCGATCACACGGCCGCGCCGGGACCCGGCAGCACGTCGACGTCGCCTGCGTGCATCGGCTCGCCGCAATGGACGCAGCGCAGGTCGACGCTGCTGATCTCACCGCACGCGTGATGACGGTAGAGCACCGGCGGACCGGCCTCGCCCGCGAGCCACTTGTCCCCCCAGCCGACCATGACCATGAGCACGTCGACGAGTTCGGTGCCCTTCGCGGTCAGGCGGTACTCGTAGCGCGGTCGCGCGTCGTAGGGATGGCGCTCGAGGACGCCCTGCTCGACGAGGTGGTTGAGGCGCTCGGTCAGGACCTTGCGCGAGATCCCCAGGTCGGCCTGGAGCTGGTCGAACCGGCTCACCCCGACCCACACGTCCCGCAGGACCAGCGGCGACCACGGCTCCCCGATCACGTCGAGGGTGCGCGCGATGGAGCAGGCCATCTCTCCGAAGTCGGTGCGTTGCATGAAACCAGCCTAGCATTCGGGGTTCCCTTAAGGAACTCCGGCTGCTACGGTTACAGGGTTCCTTCAGGGAACCCAGAAGGATTGACGCAACCCCACACCGGGAGATGACCACGATGCTCGACTCCGACGTACGCCGCGTGCTCGACGGCACCTCGATCGCCCACCTCGCCAGCCTGCTGCCCGACGGCGCTCCCCACAGCGTTCCCGTCTGGATCGGCACGGAGGGCGACCACGTCGCGATCGTCACCGGCCCGGGCAGCCGCAAGGCGCGCAACCTGCGCCGGGACCCGCGCGTCGCACTCTCCCTGACACCGGTCGACAACCCGTTCCAGCCGGTCATCGTGCGCGGCCGGGTCGTCGAGTGGATCGAGGGCGACGCCGCCTGGCAGATCGTCGACCGCATCTCGGCGAAGTACATCGGCGGCCCCTACTCGCGCGACGAGGAGCGAGTCGTCGCACTCATCGAGCCCGATCGCCAGAGCGCGGGCTGAGGGCCCGGGCGCCGATCGAGTCCATGGCCGACCCCATTAGGTCGCACACCCCCGCCTGGTGTACGAATCTGATGCAAGGCCAGTACTTCGTCCAGCACGGCGCCAGGAGGTTGCGGTGACATCTGACCGGTTCGCCGGCGAACCAGACCCGGCCGTCGTTGCGAGGCAGATCATCGATTCCAACAAGTACCTCACCCTGACCACCGCGGACAGCGCCGGGCAGCCCTGGGCCTCCCCGCTCTGGTACGCCCATGAGGACTACACCAGCTTCTTGTGGGTGTCGCGACCCGACGCCCGCCACTCGCGCAACATCGCCGCCCGCGCCACGGTCAGCGCGGTCATCTTCGATTCGACGGTCGCCGCCGGACAGGCCCAGGCGGTCTACCTCGAGGCACTGGCCGAAGAGCTCGGCGGCGCCGAATGCGACCGGGCGATCGCCGTCTTCTCCAACAGGTCCCAGTCCCTCGGGTTCAGCGAGTGGCGTACGGCCGACGTGACCGCACCGGCGCCGCACCGCCTCTACCGGGCGAGTGCGACGGCAAGCTTCATCCTCGCGCCCGACGACCAGCGGCTGCCGGTCGAGCTCGCCGGACACGAATGAAATGACCGGACACGATTGAAATGATTGGTGGACCATCACTACCGGGTGATAGTCCACTACCGGTATATCTCGATGCCAGTGTCGAGAGCTGGCGTGGTCGTGAGCCATGCAGTCGTTGAGCACGTAAAGGCGGCGCACCGTAGCGTGCCGATCTGAGTGCACTGCCCGCCGTCGAGCCTGGTAGTGGGTACGTGTCGGCGGATCATGCGTTCCAGTCCCGCGCTGGAGAGCGCAACGATGGTGTCTCCACTGTGATCTTCGATGGCCCGCGCGGCGTGGGCGATCACGTACATGGGATCGCAGTCATCGAACTCGTCCTGCTCGCGGCTGTCCTTGGACGCGACCTCCCAGCCCAGGCGCTCACGGAAGACGGTATGACGCAGCCGGAACATCCCGTCGATCAGCGCGAACGTCATCTGAGGATCAGTCGCCCTGCCCGTGGTGAGGATGAGATCCGGATGTGCGGCGGGGGCAGGGAGTACAGGGAGTGCAGCGAGGGGTTCCGTCACCGGTCCATTCTCGATGATCCGGACCCGTAGAAACAGGACCCTGATCGAGAACTTCCCGCCACCGCAGCAGCCCCGACCGCGTTGTGCTTGTACGTGCGGGCGCCGTCAGGAACGCGGTCGGCTCGAACGCGTGCGCTGCGCTGCTCCGGTCCGCTTCTTCGCAGGCTCGCTCACGGCCGTCTTCGCGTTCTTCTCCTTGATCCGCACCGCTTCCTTGCGGGCTTCGGCCTGGGTGGCACGCTCATCCTGCAGCCACTCGGGAAGCTCCACCTTCAGCGCCTCGATCTGCTCGCTGGTGAGGGGTTCGGTGACTCCTCCGCGCGCGAGGCCGGCGATGGAGACACCCAGCCGCGCAGCAGACACGGCGCGCGGGTGGGGGCCGTGGCTACGCAGGTCCCGCAGCCACGCGGGAGGGTCGGCCTGGAGCGCGTTCAACTCGTCCCGCGAGACGACGCCCTCCTGGAACTCGGCGGGGGCGGCCCCGAGGTGGATGCCCAGCTTCTTCGCCGCGGTCGCGGGCTTCATCGTCTGGGTGGTCTTCTGCGACTTCATGGGTCAACAGTAGCGACCGCGCACGGCGGTTCCGATCACGGCCGGTAGCCTGACCGAGTGACAGGCATGCACGCGGCCCCTTCGTTCCGCCTCGCGTACGTCCCGGGCGTGACCCCCGACAAGTGGGCACGGACCTGGGCCGAGCGGGTACCCGACGTGCCGCTCGAGCTCATCGCGGTGTCCGCGGCCCAGGTGGCCACGGTGTTGCGGGACGGCACGGCCGACGCCGGTCTCGTGCGACTGCCGATCGACCGCACCGGCCTGAGCGCGATCCCGCTGTACGCCGAGACGAGCGTCGTCGTCGTTCCCAAGGACCACGAGGTAGCGGCGGTCGACGAGGTTACCGTCGGGAACCTCGCCGACTACCTCGCGCTGCATCCGCTCGACGACTGCCTGGAGTGGGAGAGCCTGCCCGGGCTGCCTGCGAACGATCGCCCCGCGACGACCGCGGACGCCGTCGAACTGGTGGCGGCCGGAGTCGGGCTGCTCGTCGTCCCGCAGTCGCTCGCGCGTCTGTACCACCGCAAAGACCTCACCTACCGGCCCATGACGGACGCCCCGCAGTCGCGGGTCGCGCTGTCCTGGCTGGAGGAGCAGACCACCGACCTGATGGAGGAGTTCATCGGGATCGTGCGAGGGCGGACGGTCAACAGCACGCGGGGACGTCCACCGACACCGCCGGCCGCGCAGGCGAAACAGAAGCCCAACGAATCGGGCAACGCACGGAAGAAGTCCGCGACCGGCAAGTCGGGTTCCGGCGTCTCGAAAGGCGCCGGACGGGGCAAGCCGCGACGTCGCGCGTGACGTTCGCAAGCACGGGCGCGATGACGGCAGCTGCGTTTCACATCGCGCGTAGCTCGATGAGGATTGCCTGTTCGGGATTGAGGGTGGGCATCGGCAGACCGCTGGCCGACAGGATCGAACCGGGGACGGTTGCCCAGCCGCTGGTCGCGTCGGCGACCCAAGGAGGCGCGACGCGCTGGTGGGACGGCGGTTGGCCGATCTCGGTGCGGATGCGTAACTGATAGTTGAGGTCGTGTGCGAGGCCGGGTAGCGGGATCCTTCCGGACTGGCCTTCGGGGGACGTGGCCAGCCGGGCCCAGCAGAACACTGCGGCGGTGCGGTCCTGCGCGACGACGCCGTGCAGCATCGTGGCGCCGCGCTCGTCACCGAGATCCGCGCGGACGACTCGGCCGGAGTGGAGCAGGGGACGTAGTTCCCGGTACAGCGCGGACCACGCGGCCAGCTGGTCGAGCTCGCCGTCCTCGCATTCGGTCAGGTCCCACTCGATGCCGGCGTGGCCGAACAGGGCGGTGGCCAGCCGGAAGGACTGGTCGGTGATCCGCCGCGTCGTGTGCGCCCGCGCCGGGCCGACGTGCGCGCCGACGAGTTCCGGCGGGAGCAGCTGGCCGGTCCACCGCTGGATCGACTGGCGTTCGACCGGGTCGTTGCAGTCCGACGGCCACACCCGGTCGGTGCGCGCCAGGATACCGAGGTCGATCCGGCCGCCCCCGGCCGCGCAGCTCTCGATCTCAAGGGCCGGATGCCGGTGTTTGAGCGCGTCGAGCAGCCGGTAGAGCGCCAGGGTCTGCGCGTGCACGCCGGGGCGGTCCACGCCGTCGGGGCCGCGCAGCACCGCCTCGTGCAGGTCCCGGTTGTGGTCCCACTTGAGGAAGTCGATCGAGTACCGGGCGACCAGTGCGTCGATGCTGCCGAGGAGGTAGGCCCACGCGTCGGGGTCGGCGAGGTTCATGGGGTACTGGTGTCGCGCGCTCGGGCCGAGACCCGTGGACGGGCCGAGGATCCACTCCGGGTGCAGCGCGGCGGTCCGCGAGTCGAGGTTCAGCATCTCCGGCTCGACCCAGAGGCCGAACTGCATGCCCAGGCCGTGTACGTGGTCTGCGAGCGGGCCGAGGCCGTCGGGCCACACGTTCTCGTCCACGGTCCAGTCGCCGAGTCCCGCGGTGTCGTCGCGCCGCCCGGTGAACCAGCCGTCGTCGAGCACCAGCCGTTCGACGCCGATCCGGGCCGCGCGGTCGGCCAGCTTGATCAGCCGGTCGAGGTCGTGGTCGAAGTAGACCGCCTCCCAGGTGTTGAGCAGCAGCGGACGGGGGGTCGTCGGGTGCGTCGGGCGTGAGCGCAGGAGGTTGTGGAAGCGCTCGGCGAGACCGTCCAGGCCCTCGTTCGACCAGCTGAAGTAGCAGGTAGGGGCGTGGTAGGCGGCGTCCGAGGTCAGGCTGATCTCGCCCGGTTTCAGCAGTTCGCCGCCGCCGAGCGCGGACGCGTGGACGCCCGCGCCCTCGGGCAGCTGCTCGACGAGGTAGCGCTGGTTGCCGCTCCATCCCACGTGTACGCCCCAGACCTCGCCGGTCCGGAAGCCGAAGCCGGGCACGCCGGCGGCCAGCAGGTACGGCGAGTCGAGACCGGGCCTGCCGCGCCGGACCTCGCGCACGTGGCCGCCGTGACTCAGTGGACTGCGTTGTGGGGAGCGCTCCCGGGCCCACTTGCCGGTGAAGTCCAGGATCTCGGCCGCTCGGCGGGGCAGCGGAAGCAGCGTGGTGACGTTGGCCAGCTGGTACGGCCCGGGGGCGTGGCGGGTGAGTGTCGTCTCCACGGCGAGTACGCCCGACGGGTGCAGGGTGTAGGTGAGCTCGATGTCGAGGCCTGAGATCTCGTCGGTGAGGGCGATGACGAGTTCTGAGTCGCCGGGCCGGTCGTGACCGGTGAGGCGGGGACGCGGCGCGGTTCCGGTACCGCCGGCGTGGCCCTGGTGCGCGGGTGTGCCGAGCCAGCCCTCCGCCTCCGTCGGCCAGACCGAGAAGCGCCCCGGTACGTCGATGGAGCCGTCCAGTACGGCCGGATCCGCGGTCAGCCGCAGCGCCGCCAGTCCGGCGTCGTCGAGCGGGCCGAGGTCCGCGCCCCAGTGCAGGACCCTGGGCACCGGCTGGGTCAGTTCGACGATGAAGGCCGTGCCGGCGGCACGGAGCTGGACGATGTTCGCGGTCGGCATGGCCGGCTTGACCTCCCGTGGTCGGGCGGGGAGCGCCGCCGTGCGGCTCGGCGCTCCCCGCCGGTATCGACGTACCCTGTTTTGCTGCGGCCCTACTTCTGGGCCAGGATCTGCTTGCTCTTCTGCTGCATCTCGGCGAACACGTCGTCACCGCGCGAGCCGCCGAAGTACGCGTCGAGCAGCGGCTGCTCGGCCTGCTGGAGCGCCGCTCCGTTGGCGTAGGCGATCGCCCCGTACAGCGAGCCGTCCTTCTGGTACTGGGTGAACACCGACCAGTCCACGCCCTGCGCCTTCATCGCCTGCGCGCTGGCGTCCATCGCGGAGGCGATCGACGGGAAGAAGGTGCCGCTCTTGCCGGCCAGCGTCTGGCACTCGGCCGAACCCATGTACGAGACCCACTTCCAGGTCAGGTCGGGGTTCTTGGTGCCGGCCCAGATGGTGTTGCCGTTGGAGTTGCTCATCACGGCGCGCTTGCCGTCCGGGCCGAGCACGGTCGGAGCGGTGCCCACCTTCACCCCGGGCAGCTTGGCGAAGGTGGCCGCCTCCCAGGAGCCGGCGTTCTCCAGCGCCACCTTGCCCGAGCCGAGCAGGTCCACGTCGCTGACCGTGGACTGGCCGTTGGCGCTGGAGAACGTGCCGAACCCGGGCATGTAACCGCGGGTCGCCAGGGACTTGATGTAGTCCATGGTCTGCACGAACCGGGAGTCGTTGTAGTTGAACTGGGTCGGCCAGTTGGACTTGTCGCCCATCTGCCAGCCCGTGGTGGCGGCGAAGGTGCTCCAGGTGGTCTGGCCGATGAAGTCGTCGGCGTTGAGCACGCCGACGCCGTAGGTGGCGATGTGGTTCTTGTCGAAGCCGGGCTGGTCGCCGCGCTTGCCGTTCTTGTCGACGGTCAGGTGCGCGACCACCTTGTCGAAGGTGCCGCCGTTGGTCGGGTTCCAGGTGAGATTGTCGACGTCCTGGGCGGTGTAGCCGGCCTTGCCCAACATGTCCTGGTTGTAGAAGATCGCGGTGGCCGCCCAGTCCAGCGGCAGCCCGTACTGCTTGCCGTCGGTGTACTTCCAGGCGTTCACGCCGACGGAGAACTGCGACAGGTTGTAGTTCGTCTTCGCGATCAGGTCGTTCAGCGGCAGCAGCTGGTTCTGGCCGGCGTACGCCGGGAAGTACTGCACGCTGTCCTGGAACGCGTCTGGGGCGTTGCCGGCCACGAAGCCCGTGGTCAGCTTGGTGAAGTAGTCCGAGACGTCGTACTGCGAGATCTTCACCGTGGTGCCGGGGTTGGCCTTCTCGAAGGCCGTGGCGCAGCTCTGGTAGGCGGCGGCCTGCTTGTCGTCCCACGTCCACCAGTTGATGGTTCCAGTGCTCGCGGACGAGCTGCCGGACGAGCTCGAGCAGCCGGTGACGACCGAGGCCACTGCGGCCGAGGCCGCGATCACCGCGACGATGCGGTTTCTCATGATTTCTCCAAGAGCAGGGAACGGAAGGCGGACAGAACTATTCGCAGGTCCTCGGAACCGCCGGCGTCGTGGCCGTTGTATTCCCACACCTGGATCTGCTTGGGTCCCGCGTAGGCGTGGTACGCCCCGAAGACCGTGGACGGCGGACAGACCTCGTCCATCAACCCCGTGGAGAACCAGGCCGGTGCGGCGGCCCGGCGGGCGAAACCGATCCCGTCGAAGTACCCGAGGGTGTCGAAGACCCGCGCGGTCGAGCCGCGGTGGGTCGCCAGGTAGCCGGTGAGCTCGCGGTACGGCGCGGCGTTCGTGATCAACGAGGCGCGCCGGACGTCGGACAGGAATGGCGCCTGCGCATACAGCCCGGCCAGGTCCGGCAGCAGCCCGGCCACGGCGAGCGCGATACCGGCACCCTGACTCGCGCCGACCGCGGCGACCCGGGCGGGATCGACGCCGTCGAGGCCGCGCAGCACCTGGACCGCGCGTACGGCGTCGACGAAGACGCGCCGGTAGAAGTACGTCTCGGGCAGCTCGATGCCCCTGGTCAGGAAGCCCGGGTAGGACGGCCCGCTGCCGACCGGGTCGCCGGTGTCGCCGCCCGCGTAGTCGCCGCCCTGGCCCCGCACATCCATCAGGAGGTGTGCATAGCCGGCGCTCGCCCACAGCAGGTCGTCGATGGCGTGCCCGCGCCCGCTCGCGTAGCCGTGGAACTGCACGATGCCGGGCAGCGGTCCGGTGCGGTGCCGGGGCAGCCGCAGCCAAGCACGCACCGGATGGCCGCCGAACCCTGCGAAGGTCAGGTCGAAGACCTCGACGGTCTGCAGGTTCGTCTCGACCGGTGTGCGCAGTGCGTCGAGCGGGAAGTCCGCGTTCTCTGCGAGCGTGGCCTGCCAGAAGGCGTCGAAGTCGTCCGGTTCCTTGTGGTCGCTGCGGTACGCCCACAGCGCGCCCTCGTCGAGGTCGGTCAGCATGCCGGCTCCAGGTCCAGGTTTGTATCGAACTGGAGTTCTACTCCGGGCGGTACGCGCAGCTCACGGACCAGTTCGCGGTACTGGATCCGCACCGGCCGGTCGCCGTCGCCGCGCAGGCGGCGCACGGTCAGGGTGCTGAGAGCGCCGCGGCGCCAGGTCAGGTCCACGGCCAGGCCGCCGCGGCACCGGACGCCCCGGAGGTCTCCGTCGGGCCACTGCTCGGGCAGGGCCGGCAGCACGCTGACGGTCCCCGCGTTGTGGCTCTGCACCAGCATTTCCAGCACGGCGGCCATCAGCCCGTAGTTGCCGTCGATCTGGAAGGGCGGGTGCGAGCTGAACAGGTTGGGCAGCAGCCCGCCCCACCGCTCCGCGCCGGTCGGGTCGGCGAACCGGTCCGGGTCGCCGTCCAGCGGCCGGACGGCTTCGAGCAGCAGCGAATGCGCGGTGGCGGCGTCCCGCAGGCGGGCGCGCAGCGCGATCTTCCACGCCCAGGACCAGCCCATCGCGCCCGGTCCCCTGGCGTCCATCACCTGCCGCGCGGCCGTCGCCAGCTCCGGGGTCGTGTCCGGGTCGACCTGCCCGAGCGGGAAGACGGTGACGAGCTGCGACATGTGCCGGTGGTGCGGGTCCTGTTCCGGGTGGTCCTCGGCCCACTCGCGCAGGCGGCCGTCCCGGGTCAGGCCCGGCTGGCGCAGGCGCGGCAGGGCGGCGCGGATCTCGGCGCAGACCGGATCGTCGTCGAGGCCGAGCAGGTCGGCGGCTTCCAGGCAGCGCGTGAACAGGGCTCTGATGAACGCGATGTCCATCGTGGTGGACGCGGACAGCGACTCGGGCGTGCCGTGCCGGGAGAGAAACTTGTTCTCCGGCGAGGTGGACGGGATGGTGTCCAGCCGGCCGTCGGCGCTCTCGACCAGCCAGTCGAGGCAGAACTGCGCGCAGCCGTGCAGCGGCGGCCAGGCCCGGTCGCGCAGGAACTCGAGGTCCTGGCTGTACTCGACATGCTCCCAGAGGTGCTGGGACAGCCAGACCCCGCCCATCATCCACAGTGCCCAGGACAGGTCGCCGTGCCCCATGCCGACCGGCAGCGCCCAGCCCCACGGGTCGGTGTTGTGGTGGGTGAGCCAGCCGCGCGCGCCGTAGAGCTCGCGGGCCACCGGGGCGCCGGTCTCGGCCAGCCGCTCGATCAGCCGGAACAGCGGCTCGTGGCACTCGCCCAGCCCGGCCGGCTCGGCGCCCCAGTAGTTCATCTGGGTATTGATGTTGATGGTGTAGTTGGAGGACCACGGCGGCCGCAGCTCCCCGTTCCAGATGCCCTGCAGGTTGGCGGGCGGCCCGCCGCCGGGCCGGGAGGCGGCGGCCAGCAGGTAGCGGCCGAGCTGGACGATCACGGTGGCGGTGAGCTGCTCGTCCTTGCCGGAGAGGATGTCCTCGGCCACGTCGAAGGTGCCGCGGCGGCGCGCACCGATGGTGAGCTCCATGCCGCCGAGCAGCCCGCGCAGGTCGAGTTCGTGCTCGTCGAGCAGCCGTTCGGCGCCGAGGACGAGCGCGGCCTCGGCACGACGGGTTGCGCGGCGCCGGTGCTCGGCGCGGTCGGCCGGCTCATCGCCGGACCACACGTCGGCGGCGGTGGCGGAGGAGGCCAGGGTGATCAGCACGTGCGAAGCGCCGCGGACGGTGAGTGCGCCCTCTGACTGGGCGGTATCGCCGTCGGTGTCGACGGCTACGGCGACCACGGCATATGGATCGTATCCACTCTCTGACACGTAGCCGTTCGCTGCGTACCGCAGCGGTTCCGTCACCTGCGGCTCGTGCAGCGGCGCGCCGTCGACCGGCAACTCGACGCCCAGGCTGAGCCGGCGATCGGACGTGGTGTGCTCCACGACGCGCAGCGGTGAGGTCAGTTCGAGTGTGAGATCGGTGGTGCCCTGTTCGACGGTGACGGCGATGCAGATCGTTCCGGCGGGGCGGCTGGCCCAGGTCGTCCGGCGTATTCGGCCCAGCTGTTCGGTGACGAGGCCGGTGTCGAGGTTGAGGGCGCGGCCCTGATACCCGTCGGCGGCTGCGTCGGAGTCCAGCGACATCCAGAGGTCCGCGAGGGGCAGGTACTCCTGGCTGTATCTGCCCTCGAAGGTCAGCAGCAGGTTCTCGGCCCGCCGGTAGTCCTCGGCCCGGATCGCCTCGCGCGCCTCGGCCAGCCGCTGCGGACCGGCGCCGGCGGCGAGCACCGCGTCGAGTCCTTCGCGCGGACTGTCGGGCGTGCCGGACCAGACCGTGGAGTCGTTGATCTGCCAGCGGGCGCGGCGGGTCCCGCCGAACACCATCGCGCCGAGCCGGCCGTTGCCCACCGGCGCGGCCTCGATCCAGTCCGCGGCGGGATGCGGCCAGGAGAGCAGTAGATCTTCAATTGTCGTGTCGTTCATTTCAGTCCCGTGAAGCCGATGGAGTTGACGATGCGGCGGCCGAAGAGCGTGAACAGCAGCAGCATCGGGAGCGCGGCGACCAGGGTGGCCGCCATCAGCCCGGCCCAGTCCGGCGCGGCCTGCGGCGAGGACTGCTTGAACACGGCCAGTGCCAGGGTCAGCGGACGCACGCTCTGGTCGTTGGTCACCAGCAGCGGCCAGAAGTAGTCGTTCCAGGTGTTGATGAAGGTGAGCAGCGACAGCGTGGTGATCGGCACCGCGGTCATCGGCAGGATGATCCGGAAGAAGACCTTCAGCTTCCCGGCCCCGTCGATGATCGCGGCCTCCTCGACCTCCGTGCTCAGGCCGAGCATGAACTGGCGCAGGAAGAAGATGTCGAAGGCGGAGAACAGCGCCCCGGGCAGGATCATCCCGGCGAAGGAGTTGGTCAGCCCGAGGTCCTTGATCAGCACGAAGTTGGGCAGCAGGGTCAGGATCCCGGGCACCATCAGGGCGCACAGGAAGATTGAGAACATCAGGTTCCTGCCGCGCCAGCGCAGCCGGGCGAAGGCGTAGGCGGCCAGCGCCGAGCAGAAGACGACGCAGGCGGTGAGCACGGTCGCGTAGATGATCGAGTTGCGCAGGTAGAGCAGGATGTCCAGCGACGCTCCGGAGCCGCCCTGGGCCGCCGCCTCGGCCGGGCTGGAGAGCCCGAGCGCCCGCTCGAACGCGCCGAAGGTGAAGCCGACCGGCAGCGGCGAGGACGGATTCGTGGCCAGCGCGTAGTTGTTGGACAGCGCCGTGCGCAGGATCCAGTAGAACGGGAAGATCGTGACGAACAGCACGCCGGCGATATAGATCCAGGCCAGGGCGCGGCCGATCGGGAAGCGTCGGCGTTCGCGGCCGTCCCGGGACGTGCGCCGCGCGGCGGTGAGTGCAATGGACACGGCGGCCCCCTTAGTTCGTGTCGGCTTCGTTGGCGCGGGTCAGGCGCAGCTGCATGAAGGTGATCGCGATCAACATCGCGAAGAGGGCCAGCGACATGGTGGACGCGTAGCCGAAGTCGAACTGTGTGAATGCCTTGTTGTAGATGTACATCTGCAGGACCAGCGAGGCGTTGGCCGGGCCGCCCTGGGTGGCGACCTGGACGATGTCGAAGACCTGGAAGGAGCCGATCACGGTCAGGATCACCACCATCGCCAGGACCGGCCGCAGCAGCGGGACGGTGATCCGGCGGAAGATCTGGAACTCCCCGGCCCCGTCCAGCCGGGCCGCCTCGTACACGTCCCCGGGGATCAGCTGGAGCCCGGCGAACAGCAGGATGGCGTTGTACCCCATCGACTTCCACACGCTGATCAGCGCGACCGAGGGGATCGCCCAGGTGGGTGAGCCGAGGAACATCACGGTGTGTCCGGTCAGCTTCTCGATCACGTTGTTGACGATGCCGAGCTGGGTGTCGAGCATCCAGGCCCACACCAGTGCGGCCACCACCCCCGAGATCAGGAAGGGCAGGATGATAAGGCCCCTGATCACGGTGGAGCGGGTCAGCCGGTGCAGGATGACTGCGGTGGCCAGGGACAGCAGCACTCCGATGACCACCGACAGGCCCACGAAGTAGACGGTGACCCGCAGCGAGCTCCAGAAGACGTCGTCGTGCCACAGCTCCTTGAGGTTGTCCAGGCCGGACCACTTCGGCGGGGAGAGCACATGGAACGTGGTGAAGCTGAGGTAGATGCCGCGGATCAGCGGATAGGCGGCGAAGAACACGAACCCGACGATGGCCGGGGCGATCAGCAGCCAGCCCAGCTGCCAGTCGTGGCGGTGCGCCGGCGCCGACGAGCCGGTCCGCTGCTTGTTCCTGCCACGCCGTTTCACAGCGCGGGACGCCTCAGCCGGTTCGGCCGGCGTGGCCCGGTAAATAGTCGCCACGGCACTCTCCTTCGAGTAACGTCCCGCGCTGCGGTGAGAGGGGATGGGGGATGGATCAGGTGAGGGGGTGGATCGGGCAGGGGTGGATCAGAGGACGATCTTGTCGATGTCCGAGACGTATCCGTTCGGGTTGCCGAACTGGATGGAGTTGGTGCCCGCGTTCAGGTCGACCGGAATGGTGACCGTCTGCGCGGTGTCCCAGTTGTTGTCGTTCGTGCCGGACAGCGGCAGCTGGAACGGCGTGCCGTTCACCGTGACGATCGCGATACGGCTGGAGTCGCCGTCCACGTAGCCCACCGTCATCAGGTACGTCCCGGCTCGCGGCGCGGTCACGTTGTTGAAGACCATGTAGCCACCGCCGCCGATATAACCGACCTTCGCCCCGCCCGAGCAGCCGGCGCAGCTGTACACCGTCGCGCCGCCCCCGAGGGTGTTGGCCGAGGATTCCGCCTCGTAGAGGGTCGGCCCGGAGGCCGCCGGCGTGGTCAGCGAGAGTTGTTTGCTCGCGGCCGAGGTCTTGCCCTTGGCGTTTCGGGCGACCACGTCGAAGGTGTAGCCGGTTGCGGGGGCCAGGCCCGCGACGACGGCCGAGGTGCCCGTCACCGAGAGGTTCTTGGCGCCGTTGACGTACACGTCGTAACCGGTGGCGCCGGTCGAGGCGTCCCAGGCCACTGACGTGGTGGTGGCGGTGGACGCGGTGCCGTGCAGGTTCGCGGGCATCGCAGGCGCCGAACCCGTGCTCTTCGGCTTGATCGTGAGCAGCCGCGAGCCGTGTGACGGCAGCGAGGCGCTGAAGCTGCCGCTGACCGTGCCCAGGTTGCTGTGGCTCCACAGGTCGCGCACACTCGCCGAACCCGAGATGCCGAGGTCGTTCCAGTTCGCAGTCACGGTGGCGGTCGAGTCGCCCATGTTGAACAGCGCTACGGTGTAGCTGCCGTCGGCGTTCTTGGCGTACCAGACCTGCTGGTCAGTGCGCTGACTCACCGGCTTGGCCGGGTTCCCGGCCTGGTCCACGGCGATCACGTCGTCGTTGGTCAGCAGCGAGAGCCCGTAGCTGTCCAGCTTCGTCAGGTCGTCGCCGGAGTACAGCGGCGCGCCCTCGATCGCCCACAGCGTCATGTAGCTCTGCCGCTCGGCGTCCGTGATGCCGTCCATCGAGCCGACGCCGACGTCGAGCGAGTCGAGGTTGTTCCAGTGGCCCGGCCCGGCGTCCGGGATCCACTGCACGACGTCGTCCCAACGCCCCTTGACCGAGTTGTTCCAGGTGACCAGGGTGCCGCAGTAGCACTCCACGTCGGTGTCGATCCGCCAGCCGTTGGTGTACTCCTGCCAGATGTTCGCCTCCGGGTGGGCCAGCGCCCAGGAGATGACGAACTGGATCGGCCGGCCGGACTGGTTGAGCGCGGCGGACCAGGCCGCCACGTCGGAGGTGTTGTCGAAGTTCGGACCGCCCTGGAACGAGCCGGGGCCGACTCCGTCCAGCTTCAGGAAGTCCACGCCCCAGCCGGCGAACTCGTCGGCGATGGAGTCGACGTACGCCTGCGCGCACGGGGTGGAGTAATCGATCTTGTAGTTGCTGTCCCAGCCGTTCGTCTTGCGCAGGTCGGAGTAGACGATGTCGCCGGTGTGGCAGTTCGTCGTGCCGTAGATCGGCGTGGCGCCGTTGCCGTACGCGCTGGGATCCAGGCCGACCGTGGTGTAGATGCCGAGCTTGAGGCCCTTGGCGTGCACGTACTTCGCGACGTATGCGATGCCGTCGGGGAAGGTGGTCGTGTTGGCGACCGGGCGGCCGTAGGCGTCACTGGTGATCGAGCAACACCCGCCCGCGCTGTTGTTCGACCAGCCGGCGTCGATGTTCACGTACTCGTAGCCGTGCGACTTGAGGGTCTTGGCCATCACATCGGCCTGCTGCAGCACGTGCTGTTCGGTGAGCCAGCTCCCGCCGCCGGTCGGGTTGACGCCGGGGTAGTTCGTCGACTCCAGGCTCCAGCTGCTCCACCCCATGTAGGGGTGCTGAGCCGCGCTCTGAGCCGGAGCGTGGGAATTCGCGGCCGCCGTGGCCGTGGTCACGGCTGTCGCCGTCGTCGTGGCCGCGACGGCCGGGGCCGACCCGACCAGCCCGGCCGAGGAGGCCGCGACGGCGACCAGTCCAAACGTCAGAACGATCCTGCGTGCTAAGCGCCCCGCCATGATCTCTCCATCTCAGTCGCACCTTTGCTGACCAATCAGGCCCGGCCCGTCCCGGGTGAACGTTCGGGAGCGTAGCTAGATTCATTTCCTCCGTCAACATATTCGTGCCAGCTAGTGAGGATGGGGTCGGTGATCTCGTGACTGAAAACGAGCGCTTATCTTTCCAAGGCTGGCTATGCTGACCCGGTGGACCTTCCCAACCAGGCCCCAGCCGTCGGGCTGGTGTTCCAGACCGTGCTCACCCACGGCCCGCTGTCCCGGGCCGAGGTCGGCCGGCGCACCGGCCTGTCCCCCGGCGCGGTCACCAAGGCGACCACGCCGCTGCTCGACGACGACTGGCTGGAGGAGATCGGCCCGCCGCCGGGCGACCGGCTGGCCGGGCGGCCCGCCACCCTCGTCGCGGTACGCGCGGAGCGGGCCCGCTTCCTCGGCGTCAAGGTGACCGCCGACGAGCTGTTCGGCGTGCTGACCGACCTGACCGCGCGGCCGCTGGCCACCCGCCGGGCCGCGCTGGACTCCGTCGACGTGGGCAGCGTGGTGCTGGCGATCGCCCGGCTGGTGCGCAAGCTGGCCGCTGCGGGCGGCGGCGAAGGCCCGGCCGTGCACAGCCTCGGCGTAACCATCTCAGGGGACGTAGACGGTCATACCGGCACCGTGCACCACTCGCCCTTCCTGAACTGGCACGGCGTCCCGCTCGCCCAGCTGGTCGAGGCGGCCACCGGACTGCCGACGGTGATCGAGAACGACGTGCGCGCGCTGACCGTGGCCGAGCAGTGGTTCGGCGCGGGCGCCGGCCTGTCCTCGTTCGCACTGGTCACCGTCGGCACCGGGATCGGCGCCGGCCTTTCCATCGGCGGCCACGTGGTCTCCGGCGCGCACGGGGTGGCCGGCGAAATCGGGCACCTGCCGGTCGGCGGCTCGGACCGGATGTGCACCTGCGGCAACACCGGCTGCGTCGAGGCGATCGCGTCCACCCAGGCCATCGTCGAGCAGGCCCGGCAGGCCGCCGGAGACCCGCGGCTGACCATGGCCGACGCCGTCAGGCTGGCCAGGTCCGGCGACACGGCGGTACGGGCCGTGTTCAGCCGCGCCGGGCGGGCGCTCGGCCTGGCCATCGCCTCCGTCGCGAACCTGATCGGCCCGGAGCGGATCATCATCTCCGGCGAGGGCGTGGCCAGCTACGACCTGTTCGCGGACCAGGTACGGCAGACCTTCAGCGCGCAGGCCTTCGGCGCCGCAAAGGACTGCGATCTGATCGTGCGTCCGCTGCCGTTCGAGGAGTGGGCGCGCGGGGGCGCCGCCGTCGCCGCCCAGCACCTCGTCGCGCCGCCGAAACCGGGGCTCTTCCGGCGCGCGGAGGTGGCGTCGTCGTGACCAGGATCGTCGAGGCGTCCGCCTACCTGATCGACATCGAGGTCGAGACGCTGCGCACCGACGCGGTGCAGTCCTTCGTCAAGCAGGAGACCGTCTTCGTCGACCTGGTGACCGACGACGGCAACACCGGCACCGGATATTCGTACACGATCGGCACCGGCGGGACCTCCGTGCTCGCGCTGCTGCGCGAGCACCTGATCCCGCGGCTGCTCGACCACGGCGGCGCGGACGCCACCCTCGTCGAGCGGCTGTGGTTCGACCTGTTCGCCTCGACCCGCGCCACCACCGTCGGCGCCATCACCTCGCTGGCGCTGGCGGCGATCGACACGGCACTCTGGGATCTGCGGTGCAAGCGCGCGGGCGAGCCGTTGTGGCGGTTGGCCGGCGGGTTCCGGCAGGAGGTGCCGCTGTACGACACCGAGGGCGGCTGGCTGCATCTGTCCCCTGACGAGCTGGTGCGCGGCGCCCTCGACGCGCGGGCGGCGGGCTGGCCCGGGGTGAAGCTCAAGGTCGGCAAGGAGCGGGTCGAGCAGGACGTCGAGCGGCTGCGCGCGGTGCGCGAGGCGGTCGGTCAGGGCTTTGACATCATGGTCGACGCGAACCAGTCGATGACCGCCGCCGAGGCGCGGCGGCGGGCCGCGGCGTTCGAACCGCTCGGCCTGTCCTGGTTCGAGGAGCCGCTGCCGGCCGACGACGTAGCCGGGCACGCCGCCCTGGCCCGCTCGACGTCGATCCCGGTTGCGGTCGGCGAGTCCTTATATTCCGTCGGGCAGTTCCGCGAGTACCTGGCCCGGGGCGCGGCGTCCATCGTCCAGGTCGACGTGGCGCGCGTCGGCGGGATCACGCCGTGGCTGAAGGTCGCCCACCTCGCGGAGACCTTCAATGTGCACGTATGTCCGCACTTCCTGATGGAGCTGCACGTGAGTCTGGTCGCCGCGATCCCGAACGGCCGCTACGTCGAGCACATCCCGCAGCTGCGCGCCGTCACCCGCGGCCAGATGCAGATCCGCGACGGCCACGCGGTCGCGCCCGACGTCCCCGGGCTCGGCATCGACTGGAATCCCGACGCGATCGACGCCCGCAGGCGTGCATGAGGACGAGGGTTCTGTCAGTCTGTTGACGGTCGGTGCTCGAGTGCGGCGGGTCCCGTGCGGTCGTCGGCCTGGCGCACGCTGCTGTCCACCAGCGCCTCCTGCATCCGGTCCGGCAAGCCGAACGGGACCGGAAGCGGTTCGCTCTGCCCCGGAGGTCTGGCGCGCATCCCGTCGATCACGAGCGCGAGGTAGCGGCGCCACAGCTCGGGCTGGCCGGTGTGGTCGGTGACCGCCGCGATCATCAGCTGCAGCACCGGCAGGTCCAGGGGCAGCAGGTCGGGCCGCAGCGTGCCCTGCCGCTGGGCCTTCTCCACCAGCTGGTCGACCAGCGGTGCGACCCGCGCGCCCATCTGGGCCTGGCGCTGCGGGCCGCGCCCGGTGCCGAGCATCACCTCGCGCAGCCCCCGGTCCAGGGCCTGGATCTCGCACACCCGCTCCAGCGCGGTGACCAGCCCGGTCCAGGCGTCCTCGTTCTCGAGCGCCTCGCGCGTGTACGCCTCCACCGTGTTGACCATGTCGGCGAACAGGGCGTCGACCAGCTCCTCCTTGTCGGCGAAGCGGCGGTAGACGGTGCCGACCCCGAGGCCCGCGTGATGCGCGACGTCGTTGAGCGTGGCCGCGACGCCCCGATCGCGGAACACCTCGCGCGCGGCGGCGAGGATGCGCAGCCGGTTCAACTCGGCATCCTTGCGCAGGCGCGGCCGCACGGCGCGTTCAGCGGGCATGGGTCGGTCACCTCGACGGCGAAACGGAGGGGCGATTTCCGGTTCATCGTAGTGCCCGACCAGCTTCGACGATCACAGGCGCGGTGCGGCGGGGCGCGCCGGGGCGGCTACTACAACTGCTACTGGTCACGCAGATCCTTGACGCGCTGCAGCTTGCCGGCGGAGCGCTCCAGCGTGCCGGGGTCCACGATCACCGTCTCGACCGTGACCCCGACCCCGTCCTTGACTGCCGCGGCGATCGCCTCGGCTGCTCTGGCGCGCTGCGCGGGGTCGGCGTCGGGACGGGCCTCGGCGCGCACGGCCAGGTGGTCCATCCGCCCGCGCCGGGTCAGCTCCAGCTCGAAGTGCGGGGCGACGGCGGGGGTGCGCAGCACGATCTCCTCGATCTGGGTCGGGAACAGGTTCACCCCGCGCAGGATGATCATGTCGTCGCAGCGTCCGGTGACCTTCTCCATCCGCCGGAACGGGGCCCGCGCGGTGCCCGGCAGCAGCCGGGTCAGGTCGCGGGTGCGGTAGCGGATGATCGGCAGCGCCTCCTTGGTCAGCGAGGTGAACACCAGCTCGCCGCGCTCCCCCGGCGGCAGGACCGCGCCGGTGTCCGGGTCGACCACCTCGGGATAGAAGTGGTCCTCCCAGACGTGCAGGCCGTCCTTGGTCTCGACGCACTCCTGCGCGACACCGGGGCCGATGACCTCGGACAGGCCGTAGATGTCCACCGCGTGGATGCCGGAACGCTGCTCGATCTCCCGGCGCAGCTGCTCGGTCCACGGCTCGGCGCCGAAGATCCCGACACGCAGGGCGGTGTCGCGCGGGTCCACCCCCTGCCGCTCGAACTCGTCGAGCAGCGTGAGCATGTAGGAGGGGGTGACCATGATGATCTCGGGTTTGAGGTCCCGGATGAGCTGAACCTGACGCGCCGTCATCCCTCCGGAGGCGGGGATCACCGTGCAGCCGGCCCGCTCGGCGCCGTAGTGCGCGCCCAGGCCGCCGGTGAACAGCCCGTATCCGTACGCCACGTGCACCTTGTGCCCGGGGCGGCCGCCTGCGCCGCGGATCGAGCGGGCGACCACGTCGGCCCACATGGAGATGTCGTTGTCGGTGTAGCCGACGACGGTGGGCCGGCCGGTGGTGCCGCTGGAGGCGTGCAGGCGCCGAACCTGGGAGAGCGGGACCGCGAACATGCCGTAGGGGTAGTTCTCGCGCAGGTCCGCTTTGGTGGTGAACGGGAACGCAGCAAGGTCCTGCAGGCTGTGCAGGTCGTCCGGCTTGACCCCGGCCCGCTCGAAGCTGCGCCGGTAATGCTCGACGTGCTCGTAGACGTGGCGCAACGTGCGCTTGAGGCGCGAGAGCTGCAACGCCGCCAGTTCCTGCGCGCTGAGGCGCTCCCCGCCGTCGCGCAGCTCGTAGGGCAGCGCATCGCCGAGGCGTCGCGCACCGCTCGCGGGCGAAGTCGGTGGCGGCGGGAGCGGGTCTGCGCTCGAGGCGGTCGGTTCGCTCGTCATGGAGGCTCCTCGGGTCGGCGGGATGCGGCGGTCAGGACGACGGTCCCCAGTTCACGGGGCTGGTGGTGAACGCGTCGGCCGGCGCCAGGGGCAGGTCGAGCCGGGAGGCGCCGAGCGTCCCTCGCTCTACGGTGTAAACCCCGCCGGCCAGGTTCGCCAGCTGGGGCGGCGTGGGTGCCAGCGGGAAGTGGAAGGCGGCGGGCGCCTGGCTGGTCAGGACGAGTTGGATCCGGTAGCCCGCGGGGATCTCGGTGAAGTTGGACAGCAGCGAGATGTCGTAGCGGGTGGTCTTGCCCGCCGTCACCGGCTGCTCGCCGGCCTGGGTGAACGGATGGCTGGGCTGCAGCAGGACGCCGTCGGTCCCGTACCAGCTCTGCGCCGAGTCGAGACGGCGCTGGCTGCCGATCAGTACCCCGTCGGCCTGCTTGGTCACGGCGCCGTCCAGGGCGACGAGGTTGAGCGTCGCGGTCAGCTGGACGTCCGTCGCGCTCGATTCGGCGTAGACCGTCAAGTCCGAGGGGCCGTCGAGTACCTGAGCACAGGCCAAGGGTGCGGTGGTGTAGGTCAGCGAGTTCGCTGCGCTGGCCGCTGCCCAGGTCAGCGTGTCGTTACCGGTACCGGCCGGCTTGCGCGTCGTGAGGGCGCCGTCGCCGAAGTAGTACGACTCGGCCTGCGGCGAGGGCGGCCAGGCGGCGGTGTCCACCCAGCGCGCAGCGGTGTTCTCGAAGAGGTGCAAGGGGGTGCTGGTGTCGGCCATGCCGGTGGGCTGGTGCTTCAGGAAGGTGTCGAACCACTCGAGGCGCAGGTTCTCCAGCGTCTCGGCGTTCACGTTCTCCCCGTGCGTCCACGGGCCGACGATCGCCTGGTAGCGGCCGGTGGTCGCCTCGTGCGCGGTGATCGGCGCGGTCAGCGGGCGGTGGAAGTACGCGTTCTGCGCGGCGACGTAGTCGCCGAGGTTGCCGCCTGGGAACAGGTCGTTCCAGCCCGCCTCGGTCAGCGCGGGAACGCCGTTGGCCACGATGGTCGGGATCAGGTTCTGCACGTCGCGCGCCTGCCAGTACGCGTTGTTGTAGGAGCGCGGCCCGCCGGTGGCCTGCTGCGCGATCGTGACGGACTGCGGGTCGGTGGCCGGGTCGTCCTGCGGGCCGCGTGGTTCGGCATGTGCGATGCCGGCGACGAACGGCGTGGGGATCCCGCCGTTCGCGGTCAGATCGCTGTTGAAGTTCGAGTCCGTGCAGAACGGGGTGATCGCCTTCAGCGCGGAGTGGGCGCCGACGGCCGCGGCGGTGAACCACTGGTCCACCCCGAGGTACGAGCAGCCGTCCAGGCCGACCTCGCCGTCCGAGCCGGACAGGGAGTGCGCCGCCCAGTCGACCAGCTCGGCGCCGTCGCGGCCCTGGCGCGACCCGAACCAGTCGACCTGCCCGCCGGAGGCCCCGGTGCCGCGCACCGCGGAGGCGATGTAGATGTAGCCGCGCTGCACGAAGTAGTCGCCCGCGGTCGTCGGGTCGGAGCGCCCCGCGCCGTACGGGTTCTGCGTCAGCAGCACCGGGAAGTCGCCGGGCGCCTTCGCACCGGTAGCCGGGTCGGTGGGGTACACCACCTCGGCGGAGATCAGGACCCCGTCATCCATCCTCACCTGCACGGTGGTCGGCGCGCTGACTCCGTACACCGGCGCGTCCGGCTGCCAGCCGCCGCGCGCGCCGGCCGGGGCAGCCCCGGCCGACGGGGCGAAGCCGACCGTGAACAGCGCTGCCACGGCGGCGCCGGCGCCCAGCAGGCGCGGGGACCGGAGCCGGGACGTGTGAGTTCGAGTTCTCATGTACTTCTCCAGCGCCGACGGTGCGGGGGTGTCAGGCGGGCTGCGCGGCCGCGCGGCGCAGCGGAAAGAGCGGGAAGACCTGCCGCTGCAGCGTCTCGTTCGCCAGCTCGGCCAGGACGATGTAGAACGCGACCGCCGCCAGCACGATCTCGACCCACCCCGCCGCATGCAGCGCCCCGGTGGCCGGAGCGCCCGCGCTGCTCGCGCCCAGGTACGCGATGACCAGCAGCACGATGACGAGGTTGAGCAGGCCGAAAGCCGCGACCGTGACCGCGTTGGTGCCCAGGCTCGCGACGGTGAATATCAGGGTCACGACCAGCCAGGCGATCAGGAACACGCCGAGCGCCTGCACGACGGAGTGCCCCGCTTGGGCCGCGAGCGCCTGCTTCGAGGCGCCCGGCGCGGCGGAGGCGAACACCGAGGACACGATGTGCGGGGCCACCCACACCTCGATCGCGGTGTACCCCAGCCAGAACGCGCCGTAGGCGGTCAGGAACGCGGCGGCGAACGTGGCGCCTGCCGCCAGTGCGAAGAATCCCGCGATCAGCTGGACGATCCCGCCGTAGAAGAACGTCCCGCTCAGGATCACGGAGCTTCCGGCGGTGTTCATCACCCCGGCGGTCGACAGTCCCAGCGCGAGCGAGCACCACGCGAAGCCCGCGGCCCCGATGGGCAGAGCGTGGCCTATCCGCGCCGGCGCCGCGGCAGCGGGTGCGGAGCCCGCGGCGGATGGAGCGGACGGAGCGGAAGCAGATGCGACGGTCATGACAAGCACCCCTCATTGGATGTTGTTGCGACGATGCCGACCGAACGTTCGGTAGCTTCCACCGCACACTTGACACCGTCAAGAGGTGTCCGGGATATGAGATATCCGCTTACGCGTCACCGCTGCGGCAGTGATCTTCCCAAGCCAGAGCGATGCAGCTGACGTTCGAGCCTTGCGATGGCACCCCGCTTGACAAGACAAAATGGATAGAATATATCCGTTTCTATGGCCACCTTCCGCGGGCGACGCGGGCTGTCAGCGCCGAGCCGCCTGGTCTGGACGGGAGTTCGCGGCGGGTGCGTGGGCGGCTCTCCACGCGCGCGGCGAGTCGCCGTGAGCGCGGGCGAACGCACGGCTGAAAGCGGCTTCGGAGGCGTAGCCGACACTGGCCGCGATCCGGGCGACGGGCTCCCTCGTGGAGCGCAACAGATGTGCGGCGTGGTCCAGGCGCCGCTGCAGGACATAGGCGCCGGGCGACTGCCCCAGCAGTGCGACGAACCGGGCGGCGAAGGCCGAGCGGGAGAGCGCCGCGAGCCGGGCGAGTTCGTCCACGGACCAGTCGCGCTCGGGGGCCTGGTGGATCGCGGTGAGCACGGGGCCGAGCGCCGGATCCATGGCCGCGGTCAGCCAGCCCGGACCGGACGGGCTGCCGGAGGCCGCCCAGATGCGCAGGGCGCGGATGAACAGCAGGTCGAGCACCCGCGAAACCATCACCCGGGAACCCGGGGCCGGCTGCGTCACCTCCGCCAGCAACAGGTTCAGGCTCAGCGGCAGCCACCCGGCGTCCTCGCTGTCGCCGCGGATGACGACGGCCGGTGGCAGGACGCTGAGCAGGGGGTCGGCGACGAGCGAGTCGACGAGGAACTCGCCGGTCAGCCAGGCCGCTTCCGGCGCGGCGCGCAGGGTGTGGGCATCGCCGCGGGCCAGCAGCACCAGATCGCCCGCGGAGATCTCGAGGGGCTCGTCGGCGGTCAGTTCCAGACGCAGCCGCCCCTGCTCCACGAAGTGCAGCATCCGCACCCCGCGCGGGTACTCGTGACGCCGGGCCGGGTCGTCGGATGAGTCGCGGGTGACCTCGCCGCCGCGCAGGTGGATCGCGTGAAGCACGTCGGAGAGCGCGTCGCTCCTGCTGTATGCCGCGTGGATGAGCGGCGGCGGCGAAACTGCAAAGTCCGCGGGCTCCTCGAGCATGTTTCCTGCCCCATCCTGCTCATAGGCTGCACGTGCGGTACGCGACTTTACCGCCCGACAATGATTTGGGAATTGGCACATGACGACTGTGGAAACCGTACGCGGGCCAATTCCGGCCGAGGACGGATTGACCGACCGGCCGATACTCTCGCACGACGGCGAATCCGCCTAGCGGGGGCGGGCCATGAATCGCGCCGGTGACCGCGCCGCGTTCGACGGCTGGGCCGCGCAGTGGCCGTCCAGCGCCACGCACGAGGGGCTGCTCGGCCGCGAGGCCGACCTGGGACGGATCGGGGAGTTCCTGGCCGGCGTCCCGCGGATCGGCGGGCCGCTGTTGCTGCTCGGAGAGCCGGGCGTCGGCAAGAGCGCACTGCTGGAAAACGTCGGGCGGCAGGCCGCGGGCATCGGGATGCGCGTGCTGCACACCACCGGCGTGCAGTACACGGGGCAGCCCAGCTACAGCGCTCTGCAGCAGTTGCTGCGCCCGACGGCCGACGTGCGTCCGGCGGCCCACTGCGGCGCCCTGGCCATCGCTTTCGGCCACGGCGACGGCCCGACTCCGGAGCACGACACGGTCGCCCGCGCGGCGGTGTCGCTGATCACGGAACTCTCCCGCAGCACACCCACCCTGCTGCTGGTGGACGACCTGCAGTGGCTGGACCCGGCCAGCGCCGTGGTCCTGGGCCTGGTGGCGCGCCGACTGATCGGCACCCGGGCCGGCATGCTGTGCGCGGCCAGGCCCGGGGCGGAGAGCTTCTTCGACTACAGCGGCCTTCCCGTCCACGACCTGGGGCCGCTGAGTGACGCGGCGTCAGAGGCGCTGCTCGCGCACCGCTTTCCGGCGCTGGCCCCACGGGTGCGGCGGCGCCTGATGGGCGAGGCGCAGGGCAACCCGCTGGCGCTGCTCGAGCTGCCCGTGGCCCTGACCGACTCCCAGCGCGCCGCCGCTCAGGCCCTGCCCGAACGCCTCCCGCTCAGCCGCAAACTGCAGGCCGCGTTCGCGTCCCGCGTCACCGCGCTGCCCGCGGCCACCCGGCACCTGCTGCTGATCGCCGCGCTCGAAGGCAGCGGAGATCTGCAGGCGCTGTGCCGTGCGGCGGCCGGGCGCTGCAACCTCAAGCACCTTGCTCCCGCCGAACACGCCCAGCTCATCCGGGTCGACGACGCGGCCGGTCAGCTGCGTTTCCGCCACTCGCTCACCCGCTCGGCCGTGGTGGAGATGTCCAGCAGCGACCAGCGGCGCGCCGCCCACCGCACGTTGGCTGACGCGTGGGCGGCGGCCCCCGAGCGCCAGGCCTGGCACCTGGCTCAGGCGGCCATAGACGCCGACGAACACATCGCCGCCCTGCTTGAGCAGGTCGCCTTCGAAACCGGACGCCGCGGCGACGGACCGAATGCGGTGGCGGCGCTGCTGCGGGCCGCGGACCTGAGTCCCGAAGGGTCCGAACGCGCCCGGCGGCTGGGAATGGCGGCGTACGTCGGTGCGAACCTCACCGGCGACCTGCGCGACGTACCGCGCCTGCTCGACGATGCGTACCGGGCCGCGCCCGAATCCGTCTGCCTGGCGTCAGCGGTCGCCGGATCGGTGTACCTGCTCAACGGCTCCGGTGACCTGGACACCGCCCACCGGCTGCTGACCGGCGCCATCGCCATGAGACCCGAGCCCTACGAACTGCGCGACGCCACCCTGTTGGAGGCGCTGCACACCCTGCTGACAGTGTGCTTCTTCAGCGGCCGGCCCGAGCTCTGGACCGCGTTCGACGACGCGCTCGGCAAGTACGCCGAGCCCCCGGAGCTCCTCGTACTGACCAGGAGTACGTTCGTCGATCCGGCACGCGCGCCCGTCGACGACCTCGCGGCGCTCGACGCCGCGATCGCGGAGCTCTCCCACGAGGGCGACCCGATGCGGGTCGTGCGCGTCGCCATCGCCGGGGCGTACACCGACCGCCTCGGCGGCTGCACCCAGGCCCTCGAACGCGTGGCGCACGGCGCGCGCAGCGGCGAGAGTGTCGTGCCCGCCATCAATGCCCTGCTCCTGCTGGGCATTCACGCGCTGCACTCCGGGCAGTGGGAAAAGCTGCGGCAGGTCACTTACGACGCGCTGGCCCTGTGCGAGGAGTACCACTATCCGATGCTCGTCTGGCCCGGCAAGTTCCTGCTGGCCTGCGCGGCGGCGGCCCGCGGCGACCTGTCCGACGTCCACAGCCTGGCCGATCAGATGGACCAGTGGGCCGGGCCCCGGCGCGCCGAGGCCGTACACGCCTACGCCGCCCACGCACGTACTCTGGCCGCCCTGGCGCAGAGCGACTTCGAAACGGCGTACGCACAGGCGAGCCTCGTCGCGCCCGCAGGCACCCTGCCGCACTGCACGCCGCACGCGCTTTGGCTGGTCATGGACCTAGTGGACGCCGCCGTGCGTACCGGGCGCCATGCCGAGGCTCAGGCGCACGTGGGCGCCGCCCGGGACGCGGGCCTGGCGCAGATCTCCCCGCGGCTGCGCATGCTGCTGCTGGCCGCCACCGCGCTGGCGGGCGAGGACGAGCAGCGCGGCGGCCTCGAGAATTCGGGCCTCGGCGACGCACTCGCCGTCGAGGGGGCCGAGCGCTGGCCCTTCGACCTGGCCCGCATCCGGCTCTACTACGGCGAGCGGCTGCGGCGCGCCAAGGCGACCGCGCAGGCCCGCGAACAGCTCGCCGCCGCGGCGCACCTGTTCCAGCGGCTGGGCGCCGTGCCGTGGGCCGAGCGGGCGGCGCAGGAGCTGCGTGCGTGCGGCGGGCAGTCATCCGGTCCGCTGCGGCCCGCCGCACCGGTGCTGACCCCGCAGCAGTGGGAGATCGCGAGCCTCGCCGCGGCCGGCCTGACCAACAAGCAGATCGCCGAGAAGCTGTTCCTCTCCCCGCGCACCGTCTCCACACACCTCTACCAACTCTTCCCGAAATTGGGAGTGACCTCCCGGGCGGCCCTGCGCGACGCCCTGGAAAAGTCGGCCGGAGAATGACGTGGCAACCTTCCGAAAACTACGTCAGATTACGGAAGACGGCCCTCAGCCGCGCTTCTAGCGTTCTTGGCAGGGCCACGCCATCGGGCCCGATGAACACTGTTCTTCGAACTTCACCGGGGCGTCGGCGAAAGACGCGTGGCGGTGAAGCGCAACTTCTCTCCCGCCACGCGGCTACAGCCGACCCGAGCCCCGGTGAAGTTCGAAGAACCATGAACACTGGAGGAATGATGAGCGACAATTCGCAGCCCGGCACCGTCGTGCTCGTTCACGGCGGTTTCGTGGACGGTTTCGGCTGGCAGGGCGTCTACGACGCGCTGAGCGCCGACGGGTACCGGGTAGCCGTCGTGCAGAACCCGACACTCTCGCTGGACGGCGACGTCGAGGCCACCCGGCAGGTGATCGACGCGGTGCCCGGACCGGTGACCCTGGTCGGCCACTCCTACGGCGGCGCGGTGATCTCCGAGGCCGGCAACCACGAGAAGGTCACGGCGCTGGTGTACATCGCCGCGTTCGCCCCGGACAAGGGCGAGTCGGTCGGCACGCTGACCTCGAACCCGGCGCCCGGGGCGCCGGTGCCGCCGATCCTGCCGCCGGTGAACGGCTTCCTGCTCCTGGACCGGGAGAAGTTCGCCGCCTCCTTCGCCGCGGACGTGCCCGAGGCTGTGTCCGCGTTCATGGCCGACGCGCAGGTGCCGTGGGGCCTGGACGCCCTCAACGGAGCGTCGTCCCAGCCGGCCTGGCGGATGAAGCCGGCCTGGTACCTCGTCGCCTCCGACGACCACATGATCCCGCCGCCGGTCCAGCGCTCGATGGCCGAGCGGATCGGAGCGCACGGCATCGTCGAGGTGCCTGCCAGCCACGCCGTGTACGTCTCCCAGCCCGCCGCGGTGGCCGACCTGATCAAGCAGGCCGCCGGCGCCTGACCCTCCGAGAAGAAGCGCACCCGGCGCCCGTCAGGCCCAGGTGCGCAGGCCGACCGGGACGAGCCACCGCTCGTTCCCGGTCGGCCTCGTCGTTTCGCGGTGCCACCGCCACGCCGAGCCCCCCGGCTGGTTGGTGCTGCGGTGAATCTCGACCTTGCAATGTTTTATGGCAAAGTAACAGAGATGTGTCCTATTATTGCATGCTGATGTTGCCAATACTACAGTCCCCCGTGCATCAGTGACCTGTCCCCCCGTCGAAGAGGAACAACGATGTTCCATTCCATCCGGATTCTCAGGCGGTTCGCCCTCGTGGCGGGCGGGACCGCGTTGCTCGCCGCCGGCGGCGCACTCGCCACGGCGGCTCATCCCGTCTCGGCCGTGCACACGGTGCCGGCTGCGAGCACGGCGGGCGCATCGACGCCGTTCGCCAGCTATGAGGCGGAGGCCGGAAGCCTGGGCGGGGGCGCGAGCGTCGTCTCGCTGGCCTCGGCTCCGACGACTCAGTACGCGAGCGCCACGCTCGAAGCCTCAGGGCACGCCTACGTCCAGCTCACCGGCACGGGACAGTCCGTGCAGTGGACGAACAACACCGGTCAGCCGATCTCGTTCGTCAACGTGCGCACGAGCATCCCGGACGCCTCCGGCGGGGGCGGCGCGACCGCCACGCTCGACTTGTACGTCAACGGCGCGTTCCGCCAGGCGCTGAATCTCAACTCGCGGCAGAGCTGGCTGTACGAGGGCAACAACAACTACAACGGCAACGACCAGAACCCGGCTGACGGCGATCCGCGGGTGTTCTTCGACGAGTTCCACACCTTCGTCAGCGGCGCGCCCATCGCCGCGGGCAGCACGTTCTCGCTCGTGCGGGACTCGTCGAATACTGCGAACTTCTACGATGTAGACGTCGTCGACGTGGAGAACCCGCCCGCGGCGATCGCCCAGCCCGCGGGCTCGATCTCCATCACCAGCTGCGGGGCGGTCGCCGACAACAATCCGACCAACGGGGACGGCGACAGCGGCGCGGTCGACAGCACCGCGGCCATCCAGAACTGCATCAACCAGGCGCAGTCCCAGGGCAAGGTCCTGTGGATTCCGCAGGGCACGTTCTATCTCAAGGGCACCACCGGGCTGCAGGCCACCGGGATCACGATCGCGGGCGCGGGTATGTGGTACAGCAACATCTACCGCGAAGTCCCGCTGCCCAACAGCACGCCGCTGGCGGCCGTCTTCTCCGTCACCTCGTGCACCGTGGGGAACTTCCACGTCGACTCGAACGCCACCAGCCGCGCGACCGTGGACGGCGCCGGCGGCGCAATGGACACCAGCGGCACCAACTGGGTGGCCAACGGCATCTGGAGCCAGCACACCGAGTCGGGCTTCTGGGCCTCAGGCTCCGGCGGCACCGTGGAGAACAGCCGGCTGACCTCGATCTGGGCCGACGGCATCAACCTGAACAACGTCTCGCTCAACGGCACCACCGGCAACAACCTGACCGCGACCAACAACTTCGTGCGCGGCACCGGCGACGACGCGATGGCGATCAACTCGGTCGCCTACAACACCAACAACGGTGTGAACACCTACTACACCGCGATGTCGAACGTCACGCTGACCAACAACACCCTGATCGCGCCCTGGGGCGGCAAGGGGATCGGGATCTACGGCGGCGGCGGCCATCACGTGCAGAACAACTACATCAGCGACACGGCGCGCTATATCGGCCTGGGCGCCGGCCGGTTCGGCGTGAACGGCAGTGACCTGACGTCGGCCACCGTGTCAGGGAACGTCGTCGTGCGAGCGGGCGGCAACGCGTACAGCCAGGGCCAGCCCGCGATGCAGATCGGCAACGGCGGCGACGGCCAGAACACCGGGATCGTCGACAGCGTCAGCGCGACCGGCAATACCGTGATCAACTCGCTGTATGACTCGATCGGCTTCTCCACCTCGACGAACACCACGCTGCAGAACAACACGATCACCTCGCCCTGGCGCAACGGAATCGTGATCGCTCCCCCGTTCTACCCGGCGCCGTCCGGCTCGGCCACCATTACCGGCAACACGGTGACCGGGCTGAGTTCAGGTATGTCAGCATTCATCAACAACTCCGGCGGATTCGCCGCCACGGTGAGCAACAACAGCTGGCAGGGCACGACTACCGGTCCGGTGCTTGGCGCGAACCCGGCGAGCCTGTCCTTCGCAGGGACCGTGGTCGGCTCGACCGCCGCCGCACAGACGGTGACAGTGACCAACTCGGGCACTACCTCGGCGACCGTCTCGGGCGTCGCGGTGACCGGTGACTTCAGCCAGACGAACAACTGCTCCAGCGTCGCGGTCAACGCCTCCTGCACGGTGAACGTCTCGTTCAAGCCCACCGCGAGCGGCACGCGCACCGGCACCCTGACCGTGACCAGCAACGCCAACAACAACCCGACCACCGTCGCGCTGACCGGCACCGGGGTCGACAACTCCACCAACGTCGCAGCCGGAAAGACCGCGACGGCGAGTTCGACGAACAGTTCGTTCGTCCCCGCGAACCTCACCGACACCGACGCCTCCACCTACTGGGAGAGCACCAACGGCGTGTTCCCGCAGTGGGCCCAGGTCGACCTCGGCCAGAGCTACAGCGTCGGCAAGCTCGTGCTCAAGCTGCCGCCGTCCACCGCGTGGGGGGCACGAACTGAGACCCTGTCGGTGCTCGGCTCGACGGACGGCTCGACCTTCTCGACCATCGTCGGCTCGGCTGGCTACACCTTCGACCCGAACGCCAACGGCAACACGGTGACCATCACGTTCAACGCAACCACCGCGCGGTACGTGCGGGTCAACATCACCGCCAACACCGGCTGGCCCGCCGGTCAGTTCTCTGACTTCGAGGTCTTCCTCAGCGGCGGCAGCAACACCCCGTCGGCGACCCTGTCCGCCAACCCGACCTCGCTGACATTCGCCAACCAGGCGCTGAACACCAGCAGCGCCGCGCAGAGCGTCACAGTGAGCAACACCGGCAGCGCGGCCGCGTCCGTTTCCGGCGTGACCGTCTCAGGCGACTACGCGCAGACCAACACCTGCGGCTCGTCGATCGCGGCGGGCGGCTCGTGCACGGTCAGCGTCACCTTCACGCCTACTGCCGCGGGAGCGCGCAACGGCACCCTCACCGTCACCAGCAGCGCCAGCAACAGCCCGACCTCGGTCGCGCTCGCCGGCACCGGCATCATCCCGACCATCACCAACCTGGCGGCCGGCAAGGCGACCGGCGAGTCCAGCCACACGGACGTGTACGCGTCGTCGAACGTGACCGACAGCAATCAGAACACGTACTGGGAGAGCGCCAACAACGCACTCCCCCAGTGGGTACAGGTTGACCTCGGTTCCGCGCAGAGCGCCAGCCGCGTCGTCCTGCAGCTTCCCGCGGCCTGGGGCGCCCGCAACCAGACGCTGTCCGTGCTGGGCAGTACCGACGGCAGCAACTTCTCGACCATTGTGGGCTCGGCCACCTACGCCTTCAGCCCGACCACCAACAACACCGTCACCATCACGTTCGCCTCGACTACCCAGCGGTACGTCCGGGTGAACATCACGGCGAACACCGGCTGGCCGGCCGGACAGGTCTCGGAGGTCCAGATCTACCAGTAGGTCTGGTACCGCTCCACCTCCGCATTCACCGCGGCCGAAGCGCGGGACGGTAGATCTCCGCGGCGATGTGGATGAACGAGCGGATGAGCGGATCAGGGTTCGTGCCGCTCCACGCGACGACGAGTGGGCTGGGCGCCATGTCGGCAAGACGATGTCGACGCCCCGGTCGTAGGTCGACATCCCGCTGTCGTCGTCGGCGCCCGCCTCCGGATGGTCCATGAAGTGCAGGTCCGAGGCGCAGATCCCGCAGGCGAGCGAGCGCACGAGCAACTGGCCCGGCCCGGGAACGGGATCGCCGACGACCCGCGCCTCGACCGTCCCGCCCCGCAACACCGCAGCACGCATCAACTTCTCCTCCTCGCGGGCGCCGGGCGCGTCCCCGTCCTGGGACTGTAGCGGCGTCGCGCGAGTTATAGAAGACTGTGTCCTATAATTATGGACTCGGGGGCGCACCTGATCATCTGTGATCGCAAGACAAAGGCGACGGCGCCCCGCTCGGTCCGAGCGGGGCGCCGTCAGCTGTATGCGTGTGTATTCGTATGTACTCGTGTGTGTCCGTGGTCTACGTCGTGCGACGCGCCTGGATCCGCCAGGTCAGCGGTGACCGTCGGAACGCGTGCGGTGGAGGGTGAACTGCTCGAACACCGACAGTTCTCCGTTGGGCTTGTTCACGTTGTAGTAGGTCACGTGCAGCCGCGTGGTGTCGCCGGCGTGGCGGCCCGGGTCGACGGTGAACGCCGCGAAGCCGTAGGGGTGCTCGAGGTCGCGCACTCCGACCCAGACCGCCTGCTCCTTGACGTAGGTGGAGGTGCGCTTGCCGTTCGAACCCGCGGTCGCCGACACGGCCGTGATGACCTTGCCGGTGCCGTCCTTGAAGAACGCCTGGTTCGTCGTGCCCGACACTCCCCCGCCGCCGAGGATCATGTGCACGGTGCCCAGCGAGGTGTCGATGTCATCCGTGACGGCCGACACCGGGTTCGGGGTGAGCGTCTCGCTGGCGGCGACGACGCCGCGCACGGCCAGCGACCGCTCGTAGTTGTGCTCGTGGCCGCACACGACCAGGTCCACGCCGTACCGGTCGAACAGCGGGCCGTACTTCTGGCGCAGGCCCAGGTCCGCGCCGTTGGCGTCCGAGGAGCTGACCATCACCTGGTGCATCGCGACGACGACCCAGTCGACGTCGTCCGAGGAGCGCGCCGCGCGCAGCTCCTTCTCCAGGAAGGCCAGCTGGCGGCCGCCGGAGTAGCCGCTGATGTAGACGTCGCCGCCGTCCTGCAGGGCGTTGTCGTCGTTCTGCAGCACGATCACCCGGACCGAACCGGCGGTGAACGCGTACCACAGGCCCGCCAGCTCCGGGTCGGTCTCCGTCGAGGGCACGTCGAAGTAGGTCTGGAACGCGCCGAGCCCGATCGGTCCGTTGGCCCGCTCGATCTCGTGGTTGCCGGCCGCGGGCATCCACGGGCGGAAGCGCGCCGAGCGGGTGTTGTTGGTGAAGAAGTTGTTCCAGGTGCGCACCCGGTCCACGTCGAGGTTCGCGTAGCACAGGTCGCCGTTGAGCAGGTGGAACAGCGGGGCGACCTGCTCGATGCCGGTGACGATGTCCTTGGTCGCGGGGGTGGAGTTCGCGTCCAGTCCGACCGTGCCGTCGGCGGCCCAGGTCACCTGCGGCGCCGACTGGTCGCCGAAGCTGGTGAACGTGAAGGGCATCCGGCCGCGCGGGGCGGTGCGGAAGGTTCCGCTGTCGGGCGTGGTCCCCTCGTGCGAGACCATGTACACGTAGTCGGTGCCGGGGGTGAGCCGGTTCAGCGCCGCGTGGTGCACGTACACGGTACGGCTGGACTTGCCGTCGACGTACGTCCTGGTCTGCGCGCTGGAGCTGGAGCCGAATCCGTGCTCGAGCGTTCCGTACATGACGCGGGGCTTGGTGACCGGGCCGTCGGTGATCCAGGACACGACCATCTGGCTGCTGGGATCCGCGCCGAAGGTCAGGTGCAGGCCCTGCACGGGCGGCGCCCCGGCCGAGTCCAGCGTGATGTGGAACGCGGCGGCGCCGCTCGGCGAGGTCGCGGCCGCCGCGGCGCCGGCGCCCAGCAGCGGAACCGCCGCGGCCCCGGCTCCAGCGGTTCCGAGCAGTTCAAGGGCGTGACGGCGGGTGAGCTTCCCCGACGGGTCGGGCGTACCAGTATGTTCAGCCATGATTCCTCCAGGACGGCGCTGCGAGCCTTCGAACACTCGCGCCCACTGGTGGACGCTTCATGAATGCCGACTTACGGCCGGGCGTTCGCCAGTCGACTCCTTCGCCGGGATCCGGCGACCCCGTGCGCTATCGGACGGGACCTGTCGAGAGCAGCCGCAGCTCACGCGCACGCTGCACCGCCGAGGACCGGTCTGTGGCCTGAAGCTTGGCGTAGATGTTGCGGATGTGGGTGTTGACGGTGTTGACCGAGACGGACAGCTCGCCGGCGATCTGCGGGCGGGAGAGGTTGGTGGGCAGATATCGCAGCACCCTTAGTTCAGTCGGACTGAGCTCCTGCGTCGGCGCCACGGGCGGGACCTTGGCGGCCAGCGGCGCGCCGTGGACGACGTCGAGGATATCGGTCAGCAACGCGGCATGCGCCGACTCGCGCCGCGGCATGGCGTCGAGCAGCTTGTCCACGCCGGTCATCGCGAAGGGCAGCACCAATCTGTCGGGCTCGGCAAGGGCGAGTGCATGCTCGATCGCGTCGTTCGCCTTGTACTGGTCCCCGAGTTCGTCGTGCGCGAGCGCCTGGAGCAGGCGCGCCTCGACGAGGGTGAAGGTGTGGATGACCGGCGCGCTGCCGTCGACAGCGTCGGCCAGCGGATCGAGCCGGCGTATCAGGGCACGAACCACACCCCGGACAACATCTACATCCACTTCCCCGACCACGACACGCTGATGCTGGTCGACATCAACCTGCCCGGCTGGGTGCCGTTCGACAGCTTCAACCTCAACGAGGACGTCCCCGGCTCCGTCGCCGCCCCCGCGAAGGCCCTGGCCTACCCGTGGAGCCACTTCGTCGGCGGCCACATCGGCCGCCTCGGCACCCGCGACTACATGGTCGTCTACCAGCAGTACATCGCGGATCTGGTGGACAGCGTCAAGGTCGCCCTCAACACGGTCGACCCGACGCCGTTCTTCGCCAAGTACGGCAACAACGTGTGGGCCGCCGTCAAGACGTATCAGGACGCGCAGGTCAAATACGCCGCCGACCCGATCATCAAGAAGTACACCGGCGTCCTGGCCGCCGCCGACGTCTATACGGCGGGCACCGCCTTCGTGCTCCTCGAATCCATCCGCCTGGACCTCGGCTACGGCTCGCAGGTCCACGCCTGATCCACCCGGCAGGACGCCGGGCGCGGGGTTGTCGTGTGGCGGCCCCGTGTCCGGGGATCGACACTGGACCCGACCGCAGGAGGCGCCATGTCCGGCCGTGCACCAGACCTCGATCTCGCGGGGTGGTTCGGGCTCGGCCCGCGGCGGGTGCGCCGGGTCGGGTACGGTGCGATGCAGCTGGCC